>Ga0123355_10000415_pt1 | contig 55479 bp, 53 predicted proteins | sample TergutEmb28metaG_3_FD_89872 | JGI IMG/M metagenome (GOLD analysis project Ga0123355, IMG submission 89872) | Embiratermes neotenicus P1 segment gut microbial communities from Petit-Saut dam, French Guiana - Emb289 P1 | ecosystem: Host-associated > Arthropoda: Insects > Digestive system > Gut ... | reverse complement strand
TGATTGCGGCGGTCAACGTGGTTTTACCATGGTCAATATGGCCGATGGTGCCGATGTTGACGTGGGGCTTGTTCCTTTCAAATTTTGCTTTTCCCATGGGAAACGCCTCCTTGGTTTGAGTTGAGGGCGTTGCCCTCTTACTGTAATCGTAGCGTATTATACCAGTATTGCCAGCATTTGCAAGCGTTAAAAATGAAAAAATTGTGCGGGCGAACCCCCTCGGCGGGCACGGGTACGGCAACGTGTCTGCGCTACGCGAACTAACGCACACATCGGCACGCATCGGGCAAGTGAAACCGCTTGTCTCCCGTTGGGAGCCTTCTCGGTTTCACGTAAGCCCGCTACGTACCGCTGTATGCGTGATTTCGCTATTCGCGCCGACACGTTGCCGCACCCGTGCCCGCCGAGGTCGAGCTGGCTGCACTTTTTCGTTTTCGCGCTTAAAGTGCTTTTAGGGCAAAGGATTAGATTAGTTGGGGGTGTGGTGGTTGAGTGGTTTTGGGCGTGAAAAAGCGCACCCGTGGGTAGATGCGCTTTGGTGGTTTGGTATGAGTCTGCTTGTCTTTTGCTTCAATTTTCGTACAACAGTATCTCCTCTTTGCGAATAGTTTGAAGGAAATCGTCATCGAGGCTTTGGGTCGTTAACACATCTACCCGTTTACCCAATCGTTCGATTATATCTTGTTGAAAGCCGGAAAGTTGGAATAGGCCACGCAAGCGGTCTTTATCTATGCGCAAGTCGATATCGCTATTTTCATCGGCTACGCCGCGCGCGTATGAACCGAATAAATATACACGTGCTACGCCGTATTTCTCGGCGATGCCGGCTACGGAATTTTTTATTGCATCCATGTGTAAAATCAAGCGACACCTCTTGTATGTATGCTGTGAAGGGGGATTACGCCAAGCCCAAGTTAAACTCTTTTTTGCTACTGTATGGTCATTCAGAAATCCACCACAAATATCCGAATTTATCTACTATACCGCTTCCTGTTTTAGTATCGTCCCAATCAAGCGGCCTTAAAGGCTCGGCACGAATAGCATCTTGCTTTAATATTTCGTATGCTTTTTTTACGCCCTCTAATCCTAAACCGTCAACAGATAGTTGTGCATATGGCTGAAAGCTATGTGAAGGGATATAAAGCTCATCGGGGTCTTTATTGAAATTATCTCTTGGAACAACAGAAATAAAATGTTCATCGCCATTCATGAGTTTAGAGTATACTAATTTCCCATCAGCACTATGAGCAGTATACCCTTTTGTTAAGCCGAAAGCCTTAATGTAAATTTCGACAGCTTCTTCGTTTCTACTTGTATAAATTGCACTTTCAATTGTCATTTTCTTAACCTCCGCAAATATAAATTTTACGCACCCGACACATTCGTTGTGGTGCAAAAGTACGACCTTGAAAAATTTTCATTCAACCGGTAAAAATATTTTATCACATTTAATGAAGCTATTGTGATGAAATTGTCCAAACTATGCTATGTCTACCCTCCCATAGAGCGCATCATATGATTTGTACCATTCAAAAATAACCGCGTCAACAAAAACGGGTTTCAGTTGGTCGCAATCTGCGACCAACTGAAACCCGTTGAAAATTATTTATGTTTTTCGCTATGCCTTCAGCACATCGCAGGCTTCGCTCAAGATTTTAGCGGCGCAGCGGGCGAAGGGTTCCGGGTTGCCGCTGGTGTAGTACGTAACGCCGCCGGTGGTTACGTTATTAATGGTTATGCCGTTAGCAGTTCCGCCTTGGGACGTTTGTTTTATTGTGGCGGCGGTGCTTTCGGATAAGTCTATCATTTGCACGTTGGGCAGGGTGTCGCGCAAGGGGTCCAGCAGCAATGGATAATGCGTGCAGCCCAACACCAGTGCGTCGATTTTGCCGCGCCAGTCTTGCAAGTAGTGCTCCGCCGCCCATTGCACGGGCGTGCCGTCGAAGATGCCCTTTTCGGCCAGCGGGGCGAAGAGGGGGCATGCGCGGGTTAGGATTGTGCGGTTGGGGTTGTCAGCGCGCAGGAGGTTTTCGAAAAAGCGGCTTCGGATGGTGGCAGCGGTGGCGATGATGCCCAAGCGCGGCGGATCGATGGCGCGTACTGCTGCTACGCCGGGTCGCAGCACGTCTGTGATGGGTACGTGCGGGAATTCGGTACATAGGGTGTCGTATGCCGTGGACGACAGGGAGCCGCAAGCCAGCACAATGGAGGTCGCGCCTTTGCCCAAAAGAAAGGCCACGATTTCGCGGCCGAAGGATAGCAATTCATGTGGAGAACGCCCGCCGTAGGGGGCATGGGCGGTGTCGCCGTAATAGAGGAACCGCGTGTCCGGCATGACCGCACGCAGGGCGCGCAGCACCGTAAGCCCGCCCAAACCGGAGTCGATGACGCCGATGACGGATGGGGTTGTTATACGCATGACAACAACGTCTCGATGAGTTTTGTGCGGGGTATGCCTTCGTGTTCCCACAGCTTCATATACATACTGATGGATGTGAAGCCGGGCATGGTGTTGATTTCGTTGAGGTAGATTTGGCCTTTGTCCGAGACGAAAAAGTCGATGCGTGCCAAGCCGCGCCCGTCTACAGCGTGGAACATCGCCAGTGCGTAGGCTTGTAACTTGGCAATGGTGTCTTTGGGTAGTTTGGCGGGGACGAGGGTTTTGCTGGCGGGTTTTTCATATTTGGCGGCGTAGTCGTAGAAGGTGCCGTCGGGCACGATTTCGCCGGGGACGGTAACGCGGGTGGTTGCGCCTTGGCCCAAGACAGCCAATTCGATTTCGCGTCCGGGGATGCCTTTTTCGATGAGGACTTTGTCGTCGTGTTGGAGAGCGGCATCGATGGCCGCGTCCAGCTCCTTGCGGTTGGTGGCGCGGGTGATGCCTACGCTGGAGCCGCCCACAGCGGGTTTGACAAAGCAAGGGTAGCGTAACTTGCGTCCGATTTTGGCGAGGGCTTCTTTGCGCGTGGCGGGGTCATCGAGTGCTTCTCTTTTATATACCAAATAATCGCCCTGCGGAATCTTGTGCGCCGCGGCTATCAACTTGGCGAAGGCTTTGTCCATGCACACCGCGCTGGACAGCACGCCGCAACCCACATAAGGGATGCCCGCCAACTCGCACAGGCCTTGTATCGTGCCGTCCTCGCCGTTGCGGCCGTGCAATACGGGAATCACCACGTCTACGGGAATCATCTTGACCTTGTCGTTCACCAGCCGGATGAGGCCGCGATTGACACGGTCGGGGCTCAACATGGCAGGTGTGCCGAATTTCTCCCAATTAATACTATCGAGGTTATCCAGTTTGCCGTCGTACATGAGCCATTGCCCCATGCGGGTCACGTACACGGCGATTATATTGTGGCCGCATATCGCATCAATGACCCCCTGTGCCGACCGCACGGAAATTTCATGTTCGCTGCTGACGCCGCCGAAAATTACGCATATATTTTTCATGAATTGCTCCCTCGCTACTAAACTTTACACATCTTACAATATATGCGGGTTGCCTGTAAACGGAACATAGCCGCGTAGCGGCGCAAGGGGACGCGTGGCACGCACACTGTACGGATTTGGGGAGTGAAAGGCACGCGTTGGCTAAGTGCGGCCGTTAGTCTTCCCGCGTTCTTGTGAATAGCGGGGTTTTTGTATGTGCAACTTTACGCGGAAAGCCGAACGGTCTTACTAAGCCGCCACGCACCGTTCACTCCCCGAATCCGTAAGGCGTGCTTAGCCACGCGTTCCCTTGCGCCGCTTCGCGCTTCGCTTCCGCTTACAGGCAATGCTTTTTGCGTTATTAAATTAGTGGGAGGGGGTTATATGATAGGATGCATTTTCCACATTTAATTTGAATCCGCATGAGAAATATAATTTCCTTGCGTGGTCGTTTAACTTATCCACAACCAAATCCACGGACTGCGCGTCATATTTGTCGAACGCAGCGTTGATTACAGCATTCAATAACGCCCAACCATACCCCCTGCCCCGTGCATGTGCGGCTACGGCAAAGACCTCTGCGGTCATGCGTTGTTTATCGGCATATCGCTTGAGTACGCCGTATCCCACAAATGCTCCCTCTTCGTCCAACGTACAAAAAATATCGCGGTCGTTGCTTATGGAGCCGATTAATTCGCTGTCTGTCAAATATGCTTCTGCCCACGTGTCGTTCTTCAAAAGAAGCACGGCGTCTTTGTAACTGTCTTCGAACGCGACTACCGTGTGTTTAATGGGTTGCGGTTTATAATCCGCCTGTGCCAACGACAGCACATATTCATTGTCGTTGCGATGCGCGCGCAATGTTGTCATCAATTCGTGCAAACCCGCGTTGCGCGTGTCAAAGAAAAAGTTAAATCGCGTTGCTCCCGCAATTGTATTTTGTGCATGTGCAAACAACGCCTGCGCCCGTGCTTCATCCCATGCGCCAACAAAAAAAGGGCCGGAACAATCCACCCATCCGTTCTCCGGGTTGAAGAAGCAACCCATTAATCCCACCGGCGCATCCCCATCAAAATCGCCCAGTAAAACACTGCCGACATTATCCAAAAGAAATGCAAAATCGGCATGAATGCCATCGCGCAACTTGGGGCAGTAGGCGCTGTTGTTTTGCGGTTCATTGTTCCGCGCAAATGCAATTTCCACGCATTGCGGCAAGTCGTTGGTGCTGCATATTCGTATCATCGTCCATCACTCCAATAAAAAAGTGCCCAAATCATATCATGGGCACCGCTTACGTCCGTATATAAAATTCCGTTATAACTGTCTTTTCTGCGTCTGTTTATCTACCACTGCGGGCGGCGTCCAACAATGCGTTAAATTGGTTGCCCACCAGCAGGATGATGCAGATTACATTGAGCCAAAGAACGAGAATGAAAACACCCGCGATGGAGCCGTAGATAACGCCCAAGCGGGTGAAGTTGGATATAAAAAAGCTGAACAACGACGACGCCACTGCCCAGCCTGTTACGGCGATGGCGGCACCGGGCAGTACGTCCAACAGGCGGATTTTCTTGGCGCAGGATATTTTGTAGATGATGGACGTGACGGCTGTGAGGACGACCAGCGCGCCCACCACGCGTATGGCCATGAAGAGGAAACCGGGGGCGTTGGGTAGCAACCAATCCCAAATTTCGGCACCGAAGACCAGTGCGCCCACCATGAACAGAATGCTCATGGTAAACAGCAGCATGAGGCCAAAGCTGAGCACTACGCGCCACACGATGTTGCGGGTTTCTTCAATGTCGTAGGCGTGGTTGATGCAGCGTATCACCGCGCGGAAGCCGTTGGTGGTGTTGTACACCGCGAAGAAAAGACCCGTGGACAGCAGCGCGCCGCTTTGTGTCATGCTCAGGTCGCCCACGAAGCCTGTGATGAGGTCGGCCACATCGGCGGGGAAGATGTCGGGCACGTGCGCCATGATTTCGGCCTCGTCCAATTGCAGGAAGCCCGCCCACGCCATCAGGAATATGACAAAGGGGAAGAACGCCAAAAGGACGCGGTACGTAAGTTCTGCGCCGCGCTCCATAATTAAGTCGTGCTTGCATTTTTGTATCAAGTTTAAGATGAAATAAATGAATGTCACGAAGCATCCCCTTCGTTTGCTCGAAATAAAAAACCGCATCGCGGGTATTATCGAATGTATACCGTTGCATTCGATATTATACCCCGCGTTGCGGTGTTTACTACTTTATAAAGGATTATGCCAAGATAAATGGAATCAAGCACAAAATAATGGCGAACACACCCAGCAGGAAGCCGCCGATTTTGGTCAGGCGCTCTAGCGAGCCTTCGATGGTGCGGCCTTTGTTGGGCGCGTTATACGTATCGGATGCGTCGCCCATGCCTGCCATGGAGCCCATGCCGCTGGCAGCGCGCTTCTTTTGCAATAATATGGTGGCGCACAATGCTATGCAGCCCAACAGATATAAAACACTCAAAATTGCGTACAACGGTCCCATGTAAAACAACTCCTTATTAAATAAAAAACAAACTGGCTTGCCACCCTACCACATGAAGCGCAAAAATGCAAGGGTTACTAGCAAATCATTTTCCAATTAATGCATACAACTTCTCCATGGCGTCGTGAAGGCCGCCTACGGCGTTGATGATGCCTTCTTGTACAGCTTGCTCGCCGATGAGGATGGTGCCTACGTCTTGTGCTAGTTGATCGGTGTCCATCATGAGGCGCTGGAGGCGATCGCGGGTTACGGAGGAGTGCGCGGTGATAAAGTCCTCTACGCGTTCTTGCGTTTTTTTGAAATGTTCGAAGGTTTGCGGAGCGCCTACGACGGTGCCGTTCATGCGGATGGGGTGGATGGTCATGGTGGCCGACGGCGCGATAAAGGAATAATCTGCCGCTACGGCCAAGGGTACGCCGATGGAATGCCCGCCGCCCAACACCAGTGATACGGTGGGTTTGCCCAAGTGGGCGATGAGTTCGGACAGGGCAAGGCCGGCTTCTACGTCGCCGCCCATGGTGTTGAGCAGGACGAGCAGGCCGTCCACTTCGTTGTTCTCGGCGCACATGACGAGTTGGGGGATAACGTGCTCGTACTTGGTGGCTTTGCTGGTGGGGGGCAGTACAATGTGCCCCTCGACCTGGCCGATGATGGTCAAAAATTGGATGGTGCCGCGCGGGTTGCCTGCGCGGGGTGGCGGCAGAGTGGCCTCGGGTTGGGGCGCGGGGTCTTTGGGGGCTTCTTCGTTGGCGGGTTCGTCTGCGGCTAGTGGATTTATGCAAAATAACTCGGTTTCGTTGTGAATGGGCATGGGATTCTCCTTGTGTTGAGGCTTTTCATTATATTCCGCATGATTTACCCAAATTATGCATACGGATGCGGGTGTTTTCTTGCATTGGCGGGGATTTCTACTATACTCAAGCACAGATGGTTAAATTGAAGGATGGATGAAATGAAATTTCCCGCGCATCCGCAAATTGCTACGATACCCGAAGCGGCGTTTTATAATTACCGCTTGGGTGTGATTTTTGACGGGTATAAGTGGGATTTGCAAGCGGGTGAACAAAGCACCATTGGCCCGCACGTGGTGTTATTGGAACGGGATACGCTGGATTTCTTGGCGGAGTCGGCGGTGGCGTTGTACCACGAAACCGTGGCCATGGAGCAAGCCCTGCGTACCCAACCGGAATTAAGACAACGCATGGGTATATCCGATGCGTTGACCGATGCGTTGCGCGGGTGCAACTACGACCCCGCCGCGCATTTACGGCTCATGCGGTTTGATTTTCATCCGACAGTGGCGCAAATTCAGTCTGTAACGGACGGTGACAGACTGAAAAATTCTTTGGACTGGCGTGTCTCCGAAGTGAACAGTGACGTACCTGCGGGATACCCCGAGGCGTCGGTGTTGCCGCGGTTGGCGGCGCCTTTTTTTGATGGGTATGCGTCGGCGGTTTGCTTTGGCGAGGTGCTGGCCGAGCGGTACACGCGCTTGTTGCCCCGTGGCGGTACGATTGCGTTCTTGCACGATACGCATACGGTGGAGGATTATCAAATCCTGCGCTACGTGGGCGATATATTGGAGAAACGCGGTTTCCGCGCGGTGTATGTTGACCCTTGTCATGTCCAATGGGAGCGCGGTGTACCCAAGGGCATCGACGCCATTCACCGGCATTACCCCATGGAATGGATGGAGTACGCCCCTGACACGGATTGGCGTGCGTTTGTAAATACTGATGTACCTTCGTGCAATCATCCCGCCGCGTTGTTGACGCAATCCAAGCGGTTGCCGCTGGTGTGGGATGCGTTGGGGGTCAATATCCCCACGTGGCGGCGGTTTTTGCCAGAGACGGTGTGCCCCACGCATTATAAAAACAATTGTGCCGCGCCATGGATATTAAAACCCGCGTTTGGGCGTGTGGGGCAGGGTATAAACGTGCCCGGCACGGTGTCCGATGACGAAAACCGCGCCATCGAACAAGCCGCACGAGCGCAACCCCTGCAGTGGGTAGCGCAACGCCGCTTTGAAAGTGCGCCTATAAACGGCTTGCATTTGGGGCTGGGTGTGTTTGTCATTGACGGGATATTTGCGGGGTTATTTGGCCGTGTCAGCAGCCACCCACGTTTGGATAGCGAGGCAACAGAAGTGCCCGTATTGGTAAAAACAACGCACAACATGCCAGAGGACAGGAGTGATACCCGTGGAAGGTAAGGAGCTCTTTACGCTGTGGGCACCGCAGGACGGCTACGCTTGGACGCGTTATGCAAAACCCGCGCTGTTCATGCACCCGCCGCAATCGGTGGGCGAACCCACCCGCATTAACCCGCTGCCGCAGGATTTGGCGGGGCAGCTGCACGGCGGGAAAACCGCTGTGATCGTGGACTTGATCGGGGCAGCGGGTGTGGCTGCGGGGTTGGATTTGACGGGGATGGGTTTTCGGCCGGTGCCGTTGTACAACGGTATTCATCAACAAGTGCCCGCACCCGGCAGGCGCAACGCCGTGGACAACCAGCCCATTATCGACGCGCTGCACAACAGTGCGTCCGTAATGCAAACCTTGTCGTTGCCAGCGAACGCACCCCCGGCGTTTATATTAGATGCAGCGCGAAACGAAAACCTCGTGCCGACGCTGGACATTTATGACAACCGCTGGACGTTGGACTTGGACGACATGCCTGATTTTATGTACATGCGGGCACAGGGTATTTCCCGCGTGATTATATGGACCGACCGCGCCGTGCAAGAGGACTTGAAGCAAATTGCCGGGCGGTACCAATCCGCAGGCATCGAGGTATTCACCTACATGCAAGCCGCGCCTGTCACTGATGCAGAGTTAACAGGCGCCATCCGCAAATTCGAATTCGCAAAGTATACGATGCGGGTCATTTTTGGCATTGCCATGCTCAATATTTTGGGAATGTTCATCTTCCGCGGCGAACCGTTTTTGTGGACGGCACCCACCGTTATGTGGCTCACTTATTTATGGGTGCCGGAAAGCGTGGGGGATATTATTGCTTTAATTTTGGCGGCGGGATATTTGGGGATTACGATTAACTTGACGAATAAAAGGCAACAAGTCATAACCATTGCGTTGGCAGTAGTGGCGCTGGAAACGGTGATTTTGTTTGTATACGCGGCGTGGTACGGATTGGCGGCGTATACGGGTTATTCGTTTTTGTATGGGTTGGTGGTCTTTGGCGTGCCGGTAACGGCGGTGTTTATTTTTTACCGCGCTTGGCGTGTGTTGCCGCTGGTTATTGACTTGGAACCCGCCCGCTACGCCGCCATCGCCGAAACCTTGTACACGCCCCACATGCGCACGGGTTTCCGTGGTTTCCGCGGATACGGTGGCAGGGGTTACGGGGGATACGGCGGCGGTTATGGTGGGTACGGGGGTTTTGGTGGTTAAGAAGCTATGTTTATAGCCGACAACGGCACCTCGGCGGTCAATTTCCCGCCACTTGTCGTCTATGAACACAGCTTCTAAAATACAAGGAGGTCATATAAATGAAAATTTCTGATTTGCAACCCACACGGTTTTTCACACACTTTGAGGCGTTGAGCCAAATTCCGCGCGGGTCGGGTAACGAGCAAGCCGCCAGCGATTTCGTGGCGCAATTCGCCCGCGATTTGGGTTGCAAGGTGGTGCAGGACGCGCTGATGAACGTCATCGTATACAAGCCCGCATCGCCCGGGTACGAAGACAAACCTGCGGTCATCCTGCAAGGCCACCTCGATATGGTGTGCGAGAAAAACGCGGACACGGTGCACGACTTTGAAAAAGACCCGCTGGATTTGTATTTAAACGGCGACCACTTGAAGGCGCGCGGCACCACGCTGGGCGCGGACAACGGCACGGCCATTGCGCTGTGTATGGCGTTGCTAGAGGATAAAGCTGCCCGTCATCCCGCGTTGGAAATGATCTTTACGGTGGAGGAAGAGACGGGCATGGCCGGCGCGGAAGGGCTGGATGCGGCGCTTTTCTCTGCCACGCGCATGTTGAATTTGGACTCCAGTGACGAGGGCATCATCACCATCGGTTGTGCGGCGGGGGTGACGGTGGAGTATGAATTACCCATCACCCGCGAGGACGCGCCGCAGGGATACAACGCCTACACGCTGGCGGTCAAAGGGCTGCACGGCGGACACTCCGGCGGCGATATTAACAAGGGGCGCGCCAATGCGCTGGTGCTGCTGGGCTGCGTACTGGCCGCGCTGGACAAAGGCTGCGACCTGCGCGTGAGCAACGTAGCGGGTGGCATGAAGTTAAACGCCATCCCCCGCGAGGCCACGGCAAAAATCTTCCTACTCGCCGATCAAACGGACAAAATGGCCGCTTGCATCGCAGAGTGCCAACGCGCCTTCGCGGAGATGTACAAGGCCACAGAGCCGGGGTTGGCGATTACTTACGAAGCCTTCGTCCTGCCTGCCGACCCGCTTCCCATGACTGTTTTGTCCAAGGACACATCCGACAAGCTCATCGCATCGCTGTTGCTGTTGCCTAACGGTGTGCAGGCCATGGGGCAGGACATGCCCGATGTCGTAGCCGCGTCGTGCAACGTGGGCGTGGTGAAAACCGACGGCGATGCCATCATTATTGAATGTTTCCCACGTGGCGCAACGGCGGATTACTTGAAGGGCATGGAGCAACAAATCCGCACGCTGGCTGAGCGCACTGGCGCATCGACGCGCTTCATCCAGCGCAGCCCCGCATGGGCGTTTGATACATCCAGCGCATTGCTCAAGACCGCCGTCGCCGTCTTTGAAGCGCAGTACGGCCACGCACCCAAAGTCACCGCCGTGCACGCCGGGCTGGAATGCGGCATCCTAGCGGAGAAATTACCGGGGCTGGACATCATTTCCGTGGGGCCCCAAACGGACGACTTGCACACGCCAGATGAGCGATTATCGATTTCATCACTACAGCGGGTCAGTGAATACTTGTCTAATTTGCTAGCCGCATTATAATTCGCAAAAAGAGAGGAGAATTACCCATGACAGCAACACAAGCCATCCTACAACGCCGCAGTATCCGCAAGTTTGTATCCGGTGCTGAAGTCACCGACGCACAAGTCAAGGCCCTGCTCACTGCCGCCATGGTTGCGCCATCGGCGTGCAATTCCCGCCCGTGGGAATTCATTGTCATCCGTGACCGTGCCGTGTTGGAGCGCATCCGCACCACGCATCCGTACACGGGCATGCTGGCATCGGCCACGCTGGCCATCGCCGTCATCGCCCTGCCCGAGACACAGGACAAGCAAGAAATATCGCGCGGCTACTATCCGCAGGACTGCGGCGCCGTCACGCAAAACATTCTCATCTCCGCCGTCGAGCAAGGCCTGGGCGCGTGTTGGTGTGGCGTGTACCCCAAAGAAAACCGCATCGCAGAAATGCGCGAAATCCTCCAAACCGAAAAGCTTCCCTTCTGCGTAATCGCCATCGGCGTGCCCGATGAAAACCCCGACCCACGTGGTGGGTATGATGAAGCGAAGGTGACGTACCTGTAGCGCTTCCGTCGGCAACCTTGATGCAAAAAAATCCCCGTTTCAACCGGTGGCAATTTGCCACCGGTTGAAACGGGGATTTTTTTGCGTATTCGCTTAATAGATTGCAGGTTGCCAAGTAACGAACAAGAAAATAATAAATAAAATAACAGCAATCGTCGCAATCGCTAGCAGTGCTATAAATGCGCCTTTCAAATATGCGCTAAATACACGTCGCATCCATTTTTTTGATAATAGCTGCATGGATTCGGCATCATTCAAATTTTGCGCTATGAGACTCATGGAGATTGCTTCACCCATTGCTTGCAACGCCGCTTTGCAATGTTCACACTCGGCAAGGTGCGCTTCAACCATTGCTCGGCTTTCACTGCTGCATACTTCGTCATGGTATAAAGGAAGCAAATCCCTTGCGATTTTGCAAGATGTATTCATTTCAAACCCTCCTGTAATTGTTTTTTGCTCTGTAGAAAATCAACCTAGCCCAACTGTCTGTTTTGTCAAATAATTCCCCTATTTGCGAAAACGGCAATTCGCCAAATGTGCGCAAAGTGAAAACCTCTTTGTAAGGTTCATTCAGATTGTGGAGCAAAATATGCAACCGTTTTGCAATGTTCTTGTCGAGATAATCATTCTCAATGTCATGCGTAATACCGGACAAAACAGCATCATCAACTGCTGTGTGCCGGCTTTGTTTTTGGTGCAGCGTGAAATACGTATTTTTCGCAATTTGACAAAGCCATACATATAATTTGCAAGAACCGTTAAATTGGTCAATTTTCCGCAGGGCCTTAAAAAAAGTTTCCTGTGTAACTTCTTCCGCAATGGTTGCGTTACGACTAAGAGATAACACATATTTGTATACATCTGTAAAATGCGCTTTGTACACTTGCTCAAAGTCTAATGCCACATTCATCACCTCCTGTTCATATATAAGACTGCGATAATGCAAAAACGTTTCAAAAAAGCCCGTACAGACAAAGTACGGGCTTCATAAAAATGATTGGGATTTTCTTATTGGTTTTCGTCCGCGTCGGCGTTTTCTTCGTCATCGTCATCCACCAACATTTCGCCTTCTTTGATCGACTGCTGGACATACCGCTTGCCGCCGATGAACAGCACCGCGATGCCGATGGCTATACCCAAATTAATAACACCCATGTCGTAATACAATGTAAAGCCCGCAAACTCGGCAAAGAGATAATCATCAAAGAAGTACACGATGGCATCACCAAACGACCGCCCGCCATCTTGATATACATACACACTGATGCCCAGCATAAAACCCAACAACGCCGAAACGCACGCCATGAGAATCGGGTATATGGGGAATGTCTTCTTGGCAATGCCGCCGCCCAGCTTGAAGCCGCCGACAATGCACACGCCCACAATCACCCCCGCGACCAAGCCGTCTACATAATTGATGCGCCCCACCGTCATCAAGTAAATCATTTGCAATGGAATTGCAACTAACGCGCCCAACGTCGCCAGCAAGTAGCCGAGCGTGTTGGTAGGCGTGTCGTTCATGTAATTGTTTTCGGGCATAGTAATCGCCTCCTGATGATTTTTGTGAATTATATCAGGTGTTGACCCACTTATCACATTGTTATACGATGGTTATATTACATATAAATGAAAGGGTGACTGCCATGAATGGCAAGCTGATCCATCCCTCTGCGCACCTCTTTTTGCCGGCAGAAAACCGCCGCGTGACCGACATGGGCGAAGCACACACCGCATTGGCGCGTACCACCGACCTATGTATCGGTGCACACCAAGACGATATCGAAATCATGGCCTACGGTCCCATCGCGGCGTGTTACAGCGATGCAACGCGCCACTTCACCGGCGTAACCGTTACCGACGGCGGCGGCTCGCCTCGCACCGGTATATACGCCCACTACACCGACGATCAAATGAAAGCCATCCGCATCGAAGAGCAAAACCAAGCCGCATGGATTGGCCGCTACGCCGCGCAAGTAAATCTTGCCTACCCTTCCGGCGAGGTCAAAGACCCGCACAACCGCGCTCTCATCGAGGAACTCAAAACCATCATCCAAGCCGCCGCGCCCCAAGTGGTGTACACCCATAACCTCTTCGACAAGCACGATACCCACGTAGCCGTAGCTCTACGCGTCATCACCGCCATACGCGAACTCCCCGCTCCTGCCCGCCCCCGCCTAATCGGCATGGAAGTATGGCGCGCGCTAGACTGGCTTGCCGATGCCGATAAAGTCGTACACGATACGGCGCCGCATCCCAACTTATCTGCAGCCCTGTTAGGCGTATACGACAGCCAAATCACCGGCGGAAAACGCTACGACCTAGCTTCCCAAGGCCGCCGCCTAGCAAACGCGACCTTCTTCGCCAGCCACGATGTAGATGATGTAGAGTCGGCGTCGTTCGGCGTAGATATGTCGGCGCTGGTGGCGGGGGAATGCGGTAGCTGCAAAGCAGCGGCAGATGCGGCTGCTTTTGTTGAGGGGCATATTGCGGCGTTCCAAGCGGATGTACTGGCGCGGATGGCGCGGTTTTAAAGGCCAATGTCAAGGGTTTTAAATCTTTTGAGCTTCCATCTTTTAATCATCAATCACACGACCTCAAACCTATACAAAAAGGAGCGATTCGCATGACCACCATCAACCACCTAGGCATCGAAATCAAAACCGCTAACACGCCCGTTTATGATCCCGGGTATGTCCCGATGGCAAAATTCAACGCGGCTTTTCTCGCACAAGCTAGCCAGCCCATCAGTATCGCGGTCGAGCGCAATGCCGGGCTTTGTGCCGTATATGACACGTTCATCACGGGCACGAATGAAGCAGCCGATCGGTATTATATCGAGCGGCTGGTTAAGTATTTGCTTTGGGCGAAGGGCGGTTTTCGCGTGACGGTCTGCGGTTGTTCGCAGATGGGCGCTTATATCCAACAGGCTTTTTCACCTGCGGGTAAGTATGCGTTTGACAATGTGACGATGGCGCGTGTTTATGAGCAGCCGTTTGAAGTAATTTGTGTTCCGTTGGAACAAAAACCGGCGGAAAACGAGCAGGCCAAGGAAGTGGGCGGCAAGCAGGGCGGCTGTCGGATTGGTTTTGATGCGGGCGGCAGCGACCGCAAGGTGAGCGCGGTGGTGGACGGCGAAGCGATCTTTTCGGAGGAAGTCGTTTGGCATCCGAAGGTTACGGCAGACCCGCAATATCACTTTGACGGTATCGTTAGTGCCATGAAAACAGCCGCATCCAAAATGCCGCGCGTGGACTCGATCGGTGTTAGCAGCGCGGGGATTTATATTGATAACCGGACGGCAATTGCGTCGTTGTTTTTAAAGGTCAGTCCCGAGGATTTCCAAGCGAAGGTGAAGGATATCTATATTCGTGCGGCGGCAGAAATTGGCTCGGACATTCCGCTTTCGGTCGTAAACGACGGCGACGTGACGGCGCTGGCGGGTGCGATGGAATTTGGTGACAACAATGTGCTGGGTATCGCCATGGGTACCAGTGAAGCGGGCGGTTATATCGACCAGAACGGCCGCATTAAAGGCTGGCTCAATGAATTGGCGTTCTGCCCGGCAGATGCAAGCCCCACGGCCATGCGCGACGAATGGTCGGGCGATATCGGCTGCGGGGTCAAGTACTTCTCCCAAGACGGCGTCATAAAACTGGCACTGAACGCGGGCATCCAACTAGACACCACCCGCCCCCCCGGCGAAAACCTCAAAATCGTACAAGACATCTTCAAAGGCGAAACAAGCGAAGCTGCCGCCCTGTACAAAGGCGACACGCCTCTAATAGATGTGGTGCGCGGCATTTTCGAGTCCATCGGCGTGTACCTTGGCCACACGCTGCCGTACTATTTTGACCTATATGGCTTCAAACACGTACTGCTGCTGGGCCGCGTCATGAGCGGCGAAGGCGGCAACATCATCCTGGCCACCGCCAAAAAAGTCCTGGCCGAAGAATACGCCAACTACCAAATGAATCTACACACCCCCGACGAAAAAGCACGGCGTGTAGGGCAAAGTGTAGCGGCCGCGACTTTGTAAAAAAATAAATTTACATTAAAAAACCGCGTCCTTTTGAAAAAGGCGCGGTTTTTATATTCGGTCGTGGAATCTCGGCGTATTATTCGTTGGGAACGTCGGCGTGAATATAAAGTTGTTTCTGCTTCGTTTTTTCAATGTAACAAAAATACCATATCATGACTACGGCGATGATTAATATACCTACAGATATTCCTTGGATAATATATGTTATCATTATCCGATTTCTAATGATTATATATTCTAACCAAGCATCAATGGACAAATTCGCATTCATCAAGCGAAATCTTATTTGCCCCCAAATATAATTTACTATCGGGGAAATAATAACTGAAAATATAATAAATAAAATCGAAAGTATTTCTAAATGTTGAATGCGGATGTTTTTTGGTTGTATCATTTTTATGAAGGCGATTGATATAACGCAATGGAATATAAGTGAAATAAATAACGGCATTAATAATGTTATCGGTAGTGATATAAAAAAAGTTTCGCCATAATCGTTTATTCCGGCGAACAATGGCCATACGGGTCTACGAAAAAAAATAATCAATAATATTGCAATAAACACTGCCGCAGCGTGCAGTGCCATAGAAATGATTAAAAGATATTCTATGGGTTTTAACTTTGGATTCATGGTTTGCACCCCTTTTCATGTGAAATCATAACACCGGCATCATGCGACCGCAATAACAACAATTGATACCGTTTTACAACGGTGGTAAACTCGCGTTATCAAACTGTAATGAAAGCGGGGTGCCGGCATGTATGATGTAATCATCATTGGCGCGGGGATTGTGGGATGTGCTGTGGCGCGGGTTTTGAGCCGGTATGCGCTGGATATCTTGGTTATTGAGAAGGGCGCGGACGTGGCCGTGGGCGCTACCAAGGCAAATAGCGGCATTTTGCATGCGGGGTACGACTGTGTGCCGGGTACGTTGAAGGCCAAAATGAACGTGCGCGGCTTGCAATTGTATCAAACGCTGGTGCAGGAGTTGGCCATCCCGCACAAGATGAACGGCGCGTTGGTGGTGTCTACGGTTGATGGCACAACGGATACCGATGCGGGCATTGCGAAGCTGCGCCAACTGTACGACCAAGGCATCGCCAATGGTGTGCGGGGGATGGAATTGCTTTCTGCCGCGCAAGCACGCGCGTTGGAACCTAATTTGCACGCTTCGGTGAATGGCGCACTGCGGGCGGCCTCGGCGGGCATTATATCGCCCTACGAAGCCGCGATTGCCTTTGCCGAAAACGCCGCCGCCAGCGGCACGCGCTTTTTATTGGAAGCGTCGGTGACTGCCGTTCGCAAGGCGAAACATTTACATGACCGACTTGACCGCGTTGCCCCCGATGCGTCGCAATCTGCGATGGGGGGGGCATCTGCGGACGGGTCGGTTTTTGATTGGGGCGCGGGCACGACACCGTGCTTTGTGGTAACAGCCGAACGCCACGGCATCGCGGGTGAATACCGCGCGCGGGTGGTCATTAACGCCGCCGGTATCAACAGCGGCGTGATGGCTAATTATGAGCGTGGGTTGTCACACCGCGTGGCGGATGCCGCAGCAGGCAAGTGCGAAGCCGCTTCCGCGCCGTCGGTGAAGATCCAGCCCCAGCGTGGCCAATATTACCTGTTGGATAATACCCAGCGCGATTTGATCACGCATACGATTTTCCAGTTGCCGACGCAGCTGGGCAAGGGCGTGCTCATCGCGCCTACGGTGGACGGCAATGTCCTGCTGGGCCCCACCGCCGAAGCCATCGAAGACCGCCAGCGCACCAACGACCCCGCCGCTACCGCCACCACCAGCGACGGCCTGGCCGAAGCGCTCGACAAGGCCCGCCAGACCCTAGCGCACATTCCCATCGGCGACCGCATCACCGCCTTCGCCGGGGTGCGCGCCAAGCACAGCGGCGGGGATTTTATCTTGGAAGAGATGCCCGATGGCTTCATCCACGCCATCGGCATTGACTCGCCCGGGCTCACCGCTGCCCCCGCCATTGCCGAGCGGCTGGCAGAAATGGCACTGGCACGGCTGGCCGAAATGCCCCACGACGATAAGAAAAAATACCGCGAGCCAACGCTCAAGCCCGATTTCATCGCTCAGCGTGAAGCCATCCTGCGCCTGCGTGATTTGCCCGAAAGCCAACCGGTGGCAAATTGCCACCAGTTGAAACCCGCCAACCCCGCCTACGGCGCGGTTGTATGCCGATGCGAAACCGTTACCCAAGCCGAAATCACCGAGGCCATGCGCCGGTTTGCATTACTGCAAGGCAGTGGTCAAGTTGCAATTTTACCTGTGCCGCAAGACGCAAGCGCCCACGACCCCACGCTCCCTCCCGCCATCCCCGCCAATTTGGACGCCATCAAGCGCCGCACCCGCGCACAAATGGGGCGTTGCCAAGGGGGCTTTTGCACCGTGCGGCTGATGGAGTTAATCGCCCGCGAATACGGCCTGCCAGAAGCTGCCGTCACCAAAAACGGCCACGGCACAGCCATATCAGCAACACACAACGAGTAGCTACCCTATCTGCCCAAAACCACCAAACCACCGTCACCAAAACAACCAAGCCGTCATCCTACCCTCGGAGGAAAATCAATGACCTACGCCATCCTACTGCACCCGTCTTTCCTGCGTCTGTACCGCGACGCAGCCCTGCGCATTGCTGTCAACGAACTCACCATCCAATACCCACAAGCACAAAACACAAAACAAGTAGCCATCGGCGGTGTACCGTATCTGTGCTTCGATGAAATCGGCGTACATTCCCATACCGGCGATGCGTTGCGCACGTTGTCGCGCTTCACTTTCACGCATGCGATTTTTACCGTCGAAGGCGATATCCCTTCGCCATCGACGCAGGATATACAATGCATCCTGCGCCCGCTGGAAAAAAACGCCGCTTATTTCATCGACGACGCGTTATCGGCCATGCTCAAGTACACGGGCAAAACCAACGAGCGGTTCACCCGCCTGCTGCTGCACCTGGCTGAAATCACCGCAAGGACACCAACAGCGCATTCAACACCCCCATCGCCACTACTTTCGCCCCCACCCCTGCGCATCCTAGACCCCCTAGCCGGCAAAGGTACCACCCTCTACGAAGCCCTCCAACACGGCCACCACGCCTATGGCATCGAGGCCGACGCCGCTTATCCCGCCGAAGCCGACCGCTACTTGAAAAAATTCCTCGAAACTGCACGATACAAGTTTACCACCCACCAAGAACGCATCAGCGGCCAACACCTCCCTGGCGCAAGCACCCCCAACAAGCCACAAAAATTCACCGCCACACGCCACCAAATTACGACCGCCCCCGACAAAGACACTTTCAAATCTGCGCCCCGCCAATTCGAAATCATCCAAGGCGATACCCGCCACGCCGCGCATTTTTACAAGAAGTATTTCTTTGATGCCATCGTGGCCGACTTACCCTACGGCGTACAACACGGCGCGAAGCCCGGTGCAAAACCTAACGCCAAAAACCCCGGCAGCTCCCTCACCCGCAACGCCGCCCAGCTCCTACATGAAGCCCTGCCCGAATGGCGCAAAGTCCTGCGCTCCGGCGGCACCCTCGTCCTATCTTGGAATCGCTTCCTCATCCCCCGCGCTCAAATGGAGGCGTTGCTCGCCACCCATGGCTTCACCCCACCCGAAGCCCTCGCTGCCCTCGACTTCGCCCACCGCGTAGATCAAGCCATCGACCGTGATGTAATCGTGGCGCAGTTATAACGTAAAGCACTTCTTGACATATGTAGATAGCCTACCTATAATTCTAATAGGTAGGCTATCTACATATTGGGAGGAAACCATGCCATCCGCTAAAACCATGCCCTCGGGCAACACCGCAATGCTGGTCTTGAAGCTGCTGGAAGCAAAGGACATGTACGGGTATCAAATCATCGAGGAGTTGTCCAACAAATCGGAAGAAGTCTTCTGCCTTAAAACGGGAACGTTATATCCCCTGCTGCACAGCTTGGAAAACGACGGCATGATTACCTCCTATGACGAAAACGCCGACAACCAACGCATCCGCAAGTACTATCAACTAACCGCCGCCGGAAAGGGCTTATTGCAAAAAAAGCAACAAGAATGGACGCAATACACCCATGCCGTGAGCCTCGTCATGGAAGGGGGTGCCGGTTATGCGTTCGCTTGATGCGATACACGAATATGTAAACACAGTATGTCGGCAAATCCGCTGGAAAAAAGCACACGCGCGCATTTCTGAAGAAATGTTGAATCACATAACCGACAGCCGAGATACTTACCTACAGCAAGGCTTGGACGAAGAGGAAGCTACCCAAAACGCCATCACCGACGCCGGTGACGCGCTGGTAATCGGCACGCAACTAGACCGCATCCATCGCCCCAAGCCGCAATGGGGCATGATGCTTAGTGTGGTAGGGTTTGCATTGTTGGGGATTATTTTGGGTCATGTCCTCTTCCCCGGGATGGATATTTTATACGGCAGACTGTTTTCTCAATTAATTTGGTTGATTATCGGTACGGCATTCATGTTTGCCGCTTATTTCGCAGATTTTACAATTTTGGGTAAATACCCTTGGCGGATTTTTATAACTGTTTCATTAATGGCTTTTATACTCTTCTATTTTGCTTCTCGACACGGGCAATGGATCCGCATCCCTTATTTGGGTAATATCGAATTTCGTTACATCTCCTTGCTTTTCCCTATAACGCTGGTGCCTGCTGTTTATGCCACCCGAAATAAGGGGTATGTCGGGTTAATTATCGCTTTATTTGCGTATGGCTTCCTTTGTTTGGTTGCCGTTGCCGCGCCGCCGATCGGGGTTTCGGGATTTATGCACTTTATGCCGGTGGGTTTGGCATTAATGATCTTCGCGGTGATGCGGGGTTGGTTTGGGATAAATAAATGGCGGGGTTTGTTGTTGGTTGCGGTACCGCATGTCAGCATTTTTACATGGATTCTTTGGGAGAGCCGGCATAGAGATTTTTATCAATTCAGGCGGATGATTAACCCCCATCTTGACCCCACCGGGCGCGGCTTCTTCCCATTGCAAGTAAGGCGGCTGTTAAACAACGCTACCCTATTGGGTGAAGGCACCACCGAATATACACGTTTTTGGCCTATACGCGACATGCCGGAGATGTTATACGAAGATTTTCTGCTGGCAACGGTAGCATTTCGCTTGGGTTGGCTGGCTTTCGCAGCGGTTTTATGCGCGTTTATTTTCTTTATCGCACATGCCGCAACGCGTTGTTTCAAGCAAAAAAGCGGGCTGGGTTTTTTCGTATCCATTGCCATTATCATGACTTTTGCCATACAAGTATTTTCTTATGTAATTTCCAATCTTGGATTTGCTTTTATCAGAACCTCGCTGCCGCTTATATCGCCCGGCAACAACGCCATTGTCATATATATGGCATTGTTGGGTTTTATGCTGTCGGTTTTTCGCACCGGTGATGCCGTTGCGGATAAATATAGCGATCCCCATACACAACGCACCGGTCCGATTTCATGGCAGGATGGAAAATTAATTATCGATTTTAATAAAAAAGTAAAATAAAAAACCGCCTGCGAGATTTGCTTCCGCAGGCGGTTTTTTATGATTTATGCCATGTTACTTAGCTTGTTCATTTTTTTCGATCGCTGCCACTCGATCCGTCAACGGCGGGTGCGAGTACTCCAGTTTTACCACCAGCGGATGCGGGGTCAAGTTGCCGAAGCTTTCGCGGTACAGCGTCTTGAGTGCGGATATAGCCACATCTGCACCGGCCAATTCGCGGCTGAATTCATCGGCTTCGTATTCATACTTGCGCGACAAGGCCGACGATGGAATGCCCAGCACCACCATCAGCGGCGCCAGCAGGATAAACAATACATAGATACCAAAGGCCACATTCGCCTCGGCGAAACCGAACGCCATGGCCACCTCAGGCATGGTGACAATAAAGAACGCCGCACCCAGTGCAATGGCCATAATCAAGAACGACAGCGGCGCGGACTTGAGGATATGGCCGCGTTTGGCGTGGCCGATTTCGTGCGCCAGTACGCTGATGACTTCATCCTCGGTCATTTTTTCCACCAGCGTGTCAAAGAGGCCGATGGTCTTGGTCTTGCCGTAACCCGCCGCGAAGGCGTTGAGCTTGGTCGAGCGTTTGGATGCATCCACCATGTAAATGCCCTTGAAAGTGTAACCGGTTTTTTCCGCCATGGCTTGGATTTTATCCTTCAACGAGCCGTCCTCCAACGGGGTCAGCTTGTAAAAAATACGAATCATCAACGGCGAAATAAACCGCATAAACAATTGCAACACCAGCAGCACAAAGAAAAACACCAAGAAAACCCACTGCCCCAGCCAGTTATACATAAGTAGGAACAGCGTCAGCAATCCGCCACCCAATATCGTGCCGATGAGTAAATTCTTGATAAAGTCGATGATGAATGTCTTTTTCGTCGTCTTGTTGAAGCCGTACTTCTCTTCAATGACAAAGGTGTCGTAAATGCTTAGCATTTGGTCAATCAACGCGCCCACCAAAATGGGTACACCCAAGATGAACAGGCTCGTCAAATACACATTTTCCGTATGTCCGCCAATCCAATCAAATAACCGCGCATGTACATTGAAAATCAAAATAAACAGCGAAACCACCATGCCGATGATGCCGCCGATGGTAGAAAATCGAAGGTTCTCCATTTTGTACGCTTGGTTCTTCTTGTAGCTTGCCTCGTCAAATACATCTTGCACATTGCCGGGCAAGGGCGCGTTACGGCGCGAGTACGTCAAAAACGCCAAAAAAAATCCGAACGCAGTAGTCACCGCATACACGGCGATGATGATGACACGCATAAGTTCCATTTTAATACCTCCGCTTACATATTTAAGTAATCAATATTGTGGGGTATTATATCATCGTATGATACAATGTCCTACCAATAAACAGCTATATTCCTTGTTCCGCCGGATAGAAAGGATTTTATCATGCATGAACGCAACAAAAGATGGCTTCGCCGGTTTATTACGGTTTTGATATTCATGATGATTTTTATATTATTTGCAATGCCTGTGTACGCGGGTGTCATTCCTACCCCGCCGCCACCGCCGCCTATGCCTACGGGGCGCGGATTGGACTGGTGGGTTTTCGCCATGAGCGGCGGATTGTTGGTTTTGGTCATTGTGGTTTTTGTGCTGTTTTACAAGCCGCAGGTGAAGGTTTTTACGGGGTATATGGAAACCCGCGCTTTGTTAAAGGACGGCAAATATACCGACTTGGAAATATCCGATCTTGATACCTTCGCGGGGAAGACGACGCTTGCGATTTTTCTGCGGGATTCATTGAACATACAGGGCGAGCGGATTATGTTTGAAATTGACGTGGGCAACATTATTATCACCCCCGCGTTAATCGAGGGCGAGCATGTGTTGCGGCTGGTGAATAAGGGCAATTGTATTGTTTGGGGTACCGGCGATGTCACCGGCGACAAAATTGTTTGGCACGATGGGCAGCAGTTGATCTTCTCGAATGAGGACAGCCCCGCGCGGTTGGAAATGACCTACCGCGTGCCCACAGAAGAAGTGGAATAATATAAAAACGCCGGTTCATGTAGGCTCGGCGTTTTTTTATTAAAAAGGAATGAATTAACGTGCGGGCATGGCGGTGTTGCGGATGACCATTTCTGTGGGTAATACGAGCCCTAAGCGGCGTGCTTGATCGATAACGTAGGCATCGCTGCCGATAAATTGGAATTGCCGGAGTAGGCGCTCATGTTCGATGGCGGCGGTTTCGGTTTCTGCCCGCAGGCGTGCTAGGTCGGCTTGCAGCTGCGAATACTGCCCCGCTTGTGCCAATGCCAAAAAGCCAAACGATGTCACCAACGCCAGCCAAAACGCCAAATAAAACAGCCACTTTAAACGGCGGCTTTTTTTTGTGGGCGGGGGTTGGCGGGGTGCTCTTTCTTGCATGTATTACACCTTCTTGCGCATGATTTGGCGGTTGCGTTTGACTTTGTGCCATTTGATTCTGCCATAACGCTGTACGCGGCGCAAGTATTGGTTGCTTTTGTGTGCGGCTTTTTTGGCATGGGGGGCGGTGAAGGCCAGCACCAGCCGCAATGGCAGCAAAATAATACGCACCATCGCGCGTATTACTTTTTCTACAAATTTGACCACGGTTACAGTGATTTTGACCACCCAGCGGCTGAGGGTGGCAAAGTACAGTACCGCACCCGTTACCATACCCACCAACATAAATGGCCGTATCTCGCCCGAGTTGCGGTGCAGCAGATAATAAAAAATCAGCACCGTAGCTACCAGCCAAAAAAGTAAATCTTCGATATGTACCAACCAACGCGGGTGCCGCCAAGCTCGCCGCAACACGCGGAAGAAATCATAAAATACGCCTGCCGCCGCACCCGTACCCACCGTAGCCACAAACAACCACGCCTGCCCCGGCATGGACAAAATCATTTTATGCCACCCATTCCAACGGGCACGGATGCGGCATTATTTAAACATCCTGCCGAGTAAGGACTTTGCCTTGGCGGGGCCGCCTGCATTCTCATATTGGATGCCGTCAATCTCGCCCGAAACACAGAGCTCGCCCGAGTCCAAGTTAATCTTGCTCACGTGCAAATTGCCGCCCTTGATGATAATCACGCCCATCTCCGTTTCGCCGATAACGGATTCTTCGTCGAATGAAATTACATCGACCAAGCCGGTGACGGTGACTTTCTCGCGTGCGTCTATTTGTAAGGCATGGCGGGATGCGCTGCGTTTTTTGGGTTCGGGCGGGGATGTGGGGCGGTGGGGGGTCATGGAGGCCTCCTGATGGTTGGGGTGTAGCTATGTATATGCGGAGTCGGGAGCGATGATTCCGAACCATGGGACATTTGGATGGTGGGGTTAATACAATTACACACTGTCATGTTATAATCAACGATCTGAATTGTATGCAAAATTTATATTATCAGGCGTGTGGAGGGTTCAAATGGACAGTAGAACCATAAAAATAAAAGAAAAGTGGGAAAAGCTTTCCAATGATTGGAATAGATTCAGAACAGAGCAGATTATTGAAAAAATCATAAATGAGCCATATTCGTACTTTCGTGTTGAACTTCAAGCCATTTTTAAGCGATTTGTCGGTGATTTTGCAGACAAAAACGTCCTGGTTATCGGCAGCGGTTCCGGTCGTGCTGCTTTTGTTTTTCATCTTTTAGGGGCAAAGGTAACGGTGTCTGATTTATCGGAAAAACAACTTGAATATTCTGCCGAAGTTGCCAAGCGGCATAATTGGGATATGGATTTTATAAGTGATGATGCAGTCACGCTATCAAAAATAGAATCCGACAAATACGACTTTGTTTATATCCCAAACGGTGTGATGTTTTGGATAAATGACTTGCAAACCATGTACGTTAGCATTAAGCGTGTGTTAAAAGAGGATGGCATTTATATGATGTATGATATGCACCCATTTATGCCGCCCTTTGAATTTGACAACACTGAAAAGCTCGTATTGAAAAAGGATTATGATGCAGTCGGGCCTTTGGGTGATATGGAAGTATACAACTGGCGTTTACAAGATTTTCTTAACGCTATGGTTTCTGCCGGTTTGAATTTTGTTCATATGGAAGAAATGAAAGCCGCATACGGCACATTTTGGGTTGATGAAGATAAGGCTGATGCTATGCCAAAGGACGAACTGACAAAGTTTTATAATAGTAAAACCAATCCAATATATGCGCTTCCGCAGTGCTTGTCGATTGTGGCTCGCAAAAGCACGGTATATTTGGATTTGAATACATAAAGTTACGGCAAAAAATCTTAGAAAATGCCGAAGGAATTGGCAACAGATGCCCGATATACTGCACTTGCAACCGAAACAAACGTTTCTACGCCATGGACGGGTTATGCCACCTCCGCGAAGGCCTTGTGCCTTGTACGGACCGCACCGCTCCCGCTTTAACCTTTGTTGGAGGTTGCACAAGCAACACCTTGCACCACCCGCCGCACATATGCAAAGGGGGTAGCACACCGCGCTTTGGATCCGGCACGGTTATGCTACCCACGCATGCACCTTTGTAAAACAAAGCGGCAAACACCGGGGGCCCGGGACCCCAATTTTCATTACAACTATAAAACTACATAATCACTAAGCAAGATGAGAAAAGCGCATTGGCAACGCAGGCTGCCAATACGCTTTTTGTTGTTAACTTGTTGGGGTATTAAACAATTATATAATTGAAGCAAGCAAATCGATCGATTCACATCACCGGCGCGTATCGTATTCGCATTTCAGGTGTTTTTTGCATCGTTGTGCGGTAGTTTGTTTCCCAACCATCGCCCTGCCCGGGGTCGTTTGTGCCACCGGGCGGCGGCGCAAAGATGCGTAAATCCATTGCAAAACATGCATCTCCTGCATCGGATGAAAGGTTGTTATGTTTCGCATTGCTGTTGGTTGCAAAAAACGCGGGCATTAAATCGATGCTCGTCACGTCGGGTGCTTTGTAGAACCAACGTCCGTTGATTTCTAACATAAGGTTAAGCGGCGCATCCTCGTTTGCGAATGTGATTTCGCAAAAAGTCGGCGATTTTTCAAATTCCAATACCAATGCTATACCGTCGGCATCCTCGCTGCCGCCCCAACGTAGGTTGGCGGGAAAGAACGCGCAACCGTTGTGTGCAGCATCTTGTGTCGCAAGCGATTCATGATATTCGACACGGTCGGTGATGGCGGGTAGGTAAGGCGCAGTTTGCATGATGGCTTTGTAAGCTTCCAATATGGGCTGCGCGTAACCAACAGCAGGATTGGACGGGTCTTCAATTTCCAACCCTAAGCGGCCGCGGTCGCGGAATTGGTAGAGGGTTACGCCGGTGATGAAGGGGGCTTTTACGGGCAGTTGGCGGTAGAAGTCGGTTATTTGGGTGGCCTGTTCGTAGGGGCCGCTTACGTCGCCGTCGGCGTTAAATTCGCTTAGGACGAAGTCGCGGGTTTTGCCTTCGCCCCGCGCCATGAAGCGCTCGTATTCGAAGTTGAGCCCTTCGAGGATGGCCTCGTTGGTGACGCGCTTGTGGCTGTTGCCGCCGGGCTCGGCAATGTCGAAGGGCCAACCCCAGTGCAGCGACAGGTACGTGTCCGCGCTCCACATATCCGCCACGCGTATGGCCTCGGCAAATTCGTCCTCATACTTGAGCCGCCCGGTGGGCTGCACATGCCCGTCACCCACACACAACACCGTGCGTATATGCGGCGCACGCGCCTTCAAAATCCGATGAAAACGCACGAAGAAATCCCCCACCTGCTGATACGTATACCGCTTGTTGAACGCGAACCACTGCCCCATCGCTTCATGATTAATACGCAGCATTAACCGCCCGAAAGGTGCGAGGTCGTCGGCAATCCGCTCCAGTTGCGCATCGGAAACACCACAGTCCATGGCCAGCGTCAAAATCACATCCTGTCCATGGCGGCGCACATCGCTCATCTGTTGGAAGACCTCGCCCGTGGTGTCGCCTTCCAACCCGCCCGTGTACGGGAAATAATCGTCATAAGCATAATCCCATGCGTACCCCACCTTGCCGCCGTCGGGCATCGGTAAAGTCGAAGCCCGCGCAGGCCACCCCTCGTCCAGTGGGTAATAACAGTACATCAAATTAATAGCGCGATGCGGGCGACCCAGCGTGTGCAAGATATAGTCTTGGTTTACATATTCGCCGCGCTCGCTGCCGTCGCCCAAATCGCAAGCAATTTGCGCCGGGCCTAAGTGGATTTTTTTCGCCGTCATTTTAATTGCTCCATTCTTTGTCTAAAAATTCAGAAAATCGCTTTAAGGCATTTATAACGGCTCTGTGCGATTTATTTCCAATATCTTCCTTAGCACCACCAATATCATACATTTGAATAAGTGATGAAATATTTTGAGCAGCTTCATCCCATGACATATTTTCCCATTCACGAATTTTTTCAATTCTATAGGGATAAACATATACCGTACTTTTTTTCCGCTAGGCGTCCATTCAGAATAACCATGTTCTTTCAACCATTCATATATTGATCCTTCATCATACTCGCTCCTCGAATAAATTTATTCTATATTTTTTAATTGAATCATTGCCGCGAACTCCGCCAAGTCCTCTGCCGTCACGGTCATAGGCTTGCCTTGCCGCACCGCGTCGTCACCCTCCCACCGGGGGATTAGGTGCATGTGGTAATGGAAAACGCTCTGCCCGGCAGCCGCGCCGTTATTCTGTATCACATTCAACCCGTCGGGTTGAAAAGCCGCGCGTATCCGCCCCGCCAACGCCTGCGCCACAGGCAAAATCGCCGCCGCCGTTTCCGCAGGCAAATCAAAAAAATCCCGCGCGTGCGCCTTGGGCAATATCAACACATGCCCCCGCGTCGTCGGGAAAACATCCAAAATGGCCAGTAACCGCTCATCTTCATACACCTTGTGCGACGGGATGTCGCCCGCAATGATTTTGCAAAAAATACAGTCATTTAACATGGCGTGCCTCCGCTTTTATTGGTGCAAGCATAGTATCACACCGCGTAACCCAGCGAAAGATTCGCGCCCAACAATAAAATTCCTGCACACATCCTCCCCTTTGCCCATCAAAAAACCCGCGTGCTTTCCGCGGGTTTTTCATCAAAGTTTGGTCGAGCTTTTTAAAGCTCGCGGGTTTGGGTGCCGGCTAAAGCCTTATTTGGCAGCGCCCAAGTTTTTATCTTTTGATCTTAATCTTTTGACCTTAACCACCTAGCGCGCGTATTCAACCGCGCGAGTTTCGCGGATTAGGCTTACTTTTATCTGCCCGGGGTATTCCATCTCATCTTCAATCCGCTTGGCAATATCCCGTGCAAGTAGCGTAATCGTAGCATCATTGACTACATCGGGTACAACTATGATGCGCAATTCGCGGCCGGCTTGGATGGCGAAGGATTTCTCTACGCCTTCGAAGGATTCGGCGATGGCTTCGAGGTTTTGTAGGCGCTTGATATAGGACTCTAACGTCTCGCGGCGGGCACCGGGTCGGGCACCGCTGATGGCGTCGGCGATTTGCGTGATGATGGCGATGATGCTGGTGGGCTCGACATCACCGTGGTGCGCCTCGACGGCGTTGACGATGATGGGCGACTCCTTGAAGCGTTTACACAGGGCGGCACCGATGGACACGTGGGAGCCTTCTTGCTCGTGGTCTACGGCCTTGCCGATGTCGTGCAGGAGGCCTGCGCGTTTGGCGAGGGTTACGTCTACGCCCATTTCCCCGGCAATGAGGCCGGACAGGTAGGAGACTTCCATGGAGTGTTTGAGCACGTTTTGGCCATAAGATGTGCGGAACTTCATCTTGCCCAGCAGGCGCACGAGCTCGTGATGTACGCCGTGTACGCCGGTTTCGAAGGTGGCGGATTCGCCTTCTTCTTTAATGTTGTTTTCGACTTCTTTTTTGGCTTTTTCCACCATTTCCTCGATGCGGGCGGGGTGGACGCGGCCGTCAATGATGAGTTTTTCCAGGGCGATGCGGGCAATTTCGCGCCGCATGGGGTCGAAGCCGGACAGGATAACGGCTTCGGGTGTGTCGTCGATGATGAGGTCGATGCCGGTTAGGCTCTCCAACGTGCGGATATTGCGTCCTTCGCGGCCGATGATGCGGCCTTTCATTTCGTCGGACGGTAGGTTTACGACACTGACGGTGGTTTCTGTGATGTGGTCTACGCTGCAGCGCTGTACGGCGGTGGCCAAGATGTCCTTGGCTTTTTTGTCCGCTTCCAGTTTGGCTTGCGATTCAATGTCGCGTACCATTTTGACGGACTCGATACGTGCGTCTTGCTCGATGGCGACTTTGAGCGCGTCTTTTGCCTCGGTGGCGGTCATGCCTGCGATGCGCTCCAATTCGCTTTGATGCTGCGCCAGTACGGCTTCGGCATCTTTTTGTTTGAGTTCTAATTGTTCCTTCTGATCTTGCAATTGTGCTTCTTTTTTCTCTTGGTTTTCCAGCTTGCGGTCCATGGTTTCTTCTTTTTGAATTAACCGTTGTTCCAACCTTTGTGCTTCTTTTCTGCGCTCCTTAGCGTCTCTTTCTGCTTCATTCTTGGTCTTTATGCTTTCCTCTTTTGCTTCCAAAAGCATTTCCTTGGCGCGTGCTTCTGCTGTTTTTTTCGCTTCGGTGATAATTTTTTCCGCTTGTACTTCTGCGGCTCCCAGTGCGGATTCAGCTATGCGCTTGCGATGCCATACGCCCATGAAAAAACCAATAATAATGCCAACAACAAGAGCGACAGAACCGACAATAATCAGTCCAATCACTGCTTTACACCTCTTTCTGCGCCTATTTTGACGCGTACCGTAAATAATAGACTTTTTTGGGGAGGGTGTCAAACGTTCCCGCGTGGGGATGGCATGGGTTTGGGTTACGCGGACTAACGCGGGCATCGGCTCCATCGGCGAAGTGTTTCCGCTTGTCTCCCGTTGGGAGCCTTCTCGGAATCACTAACGCCGCTGTTCGCCGCTACCCACGTGATTCCGCTATCAACCCAAACACATGCCACCCCCGCGCGGGGGCTCCCACCCTGCCGGAAAAAGTAATAAATTAGTGGGAGTAATTTTCAGTGGGTCGCAATTTGCGACCTGCTGAAAGATGGCGGGAGGGGTTTTGTGATTAAAATAACAAAATTCAGTTGGTTCCAAATTGGGGCCAACTGAATTTTTGTGGGAGGGATTTTGCTTGCTGTGCTGTAAGATTTCCAACCGGTCGCTAGTTGCGACCGGTTGATGAATGCGTGCGGTGGTTTTCAGTTGGTTGCAAATTGCAACCAACTGAAATTGTGGAATAAACACGTAGCTTTGTTTGCGTGGGGTTGTGTATGACAGTACAATGAGCACGTTTAAAATAAATTATGGAATGGGTACATGTTTATGAAATATGATTGTTTGATTGTGGACGACGAGGTTGTTTTGTCGGAGAGTACTTGTGAGTATTTTAATATGTTTGATGTTAAGACGGCTTGGGTGGCGGATACCGGGGCTTGTTTGGAATTTTTTGCGGAGCATGAGGCTAGTTTGATTTTGTTGGATATTAATTTGGGGGATGAGTCGGGGTTTGATTTGTGCAAGCATTTGCGCAAGACGGTGGATGCGCCTATTTTGTTTATTAGTGCGCGGACGAGTGATGACGATATGTTGTTGGCTTTGAATATTGGCGGGGATGATTATATATCTAAGCCTTATTCGTTGGCGGTTTTGTTGGCCAAGGTGAAGACAGTATTGAAGCGGTATGCGAGTGCGGTGGTGGTGACGGAGGCGGATGATTTTGCTTGCGGTCATTTTCGGATTGATTTTGATGCGGGGTTGGCTTTTGTTGGGGAGCGGAAGTTGGAATTGAAGGCAATGGAGTATAAGTTGCTGGCTTATTTTGTGCGCAATCGGAATCGTATTATTACGAAGGATGAGTTGTTCAAGCGGGTTTGGGAGGATACCTTTGTCAGCGACAACACATTGAATGTGCATGTGCGTTACTTGCGAGAGAAAATTGAGGACAATCCCAAGGAGCCGCGGTATATCAAGACCGCTTGGGGTACGGGATATATATTTGAAGCGGGTGACGCGTGAAAAAACTGGCTTTGTTCTTTCTTCTGATTGCGGTTTTTGGGGTGGGTTTGGTTGCCGTTCGTTTCCGCAGTGTTGCGCCGCCGCCCAGTGCGGTGTTGATTAACGATACGGTGATGACGGTTTCGGCTATGTCGTATGAAGAGATTGCTGCGGCGGGGCCGTTTTTGACGGCGCAGCTTAACGCCGCGTTTCGCGAGATGGATGAACTGCGTGAAAGCCGCGACCAAGCGATGCGGCGGTTTATGTATTTGTTCATTGCGGCGTTTGCCTTGGCGGGGGTTGCGGCATTTATGTATTGCGAGCGGACAATTTTGTTGCCGTTTCGTCGGATGAAGGATTTTTCGCGCAGTGTGGCGGAGGGGGATTTGGACGCGCCGTTGGCCATGGATAAACAAAACCGCTTCGGCGCGTTTACCGAAAGCTTTGACATCATGCGCGAGGAGCTGCGCAAGGCCGTGCAAAGCAAAAAGGAATTGGTGGCGACCCTGAGCCACGACATCAAGACGCCCATCGCTTCTATTAAAGCCGTAACCGAATTGATGCTCGTCACCACCGCAGACGAAAAAGCGCAAGCGCGGCTCAACACCATCACCGCCAAAGCCGAGCAAGTCAACGCGCTGATTACCAATATGTTCCACGCCACCTTGGAGGAGTTGCAAGTCCTGCACGTGACCCCCGAAGAATGCGGCAGTACCGAAATCGCGACCATGCTAACCAACGCCGACTACGAGGGGCGGGCAGTAATCGCCCCCATCCCCACCTGTTTAATGGTGGCGGACATGCTGCGCTTGCAACAAGTCTTCGACAATGTCATCAGCAACGCATACAAATACGCCGACACATCAATCGCCATCAAGGCTTACTTCGCAAATGGGCATTTGGTGATCGACATCCAAGACTTCGGCAAGGGCGTACCGGACGCGGAGTTGCCGCATCTATTCGATAAATTCTACCGTGGCGGCAACAAAGACAAAATTAGCGGCCAAGGATTGGGGCTGTACATCTCCCACTACTTTATGAAGCAAATGCAAGGCGACATGGTATGTGAAAACCGCGCAGACGGCTTCGTGGTGAAAGTCTTAATCAAACTTGCATAATTAAGAAACAATTAAGAATTAATTAAAGACCGGTTAAGAATTGGCATTGTAGAATGGGTTTGCGATTGAAACAAATCAGCAAACCCATTTTTTTATATAACTAGGAGGCAATTAAAATGCAAAACACAATCTTGGCAACGAGCAAATTGTGCAAGACCTTTTCAACCGGCGGTGTGCAGCAGCATGTGCTTAAAAATTTGGACATGGAAATTTACGAAGGCGACTTTACCGTCATCATGGGGTCATCGGGCGCGGGCAAGTCAACACTCATGTATGCACTGGCCGGCATGGACAAACCGACGTTGGGGCAAGTCATCTTCGCGGGCCGGGACTTGAGCGGATACAGTAACGACAAGTTGGCGGTTTTCCGCCGCGACCACTGCGGTTTTGTGTTTCAACAAATGTACTTGCTGGACAATATGAGCATCATCGACAACATCATGGCATCGGGGCTGCTGGTGAACAAAAACCGCAAAGCCGTGGCCGCCAAGGCAAAAGAACTGTTACAACAATTCAACATAGACGAAAACACTTGGCGCAAATTCCCCGCGCAAGTATCCGGCGGGGAAGCCCAGCGCACCGCCATTGCCCGCGCGTTAATCAACAACCCGCAAATCGTCTTTGCCGACGAACCCACAGGCGCATTAAACTCCGCCAACGGCGCGGCCGTGCTGGATGCGCTCACCGCCGTCAACCAAAGCGGACAAAGCGTAGTCATGGTAACGCACGACCTCAAATCTGCCCTGCGCGGCAACCGCATCATCTACCTGCGCGACGGCGGCATCTGCGGCGAGTGCAAATTGGAAGCATACAGCGGCGACAATACCGAACGCCGCACGCAAGTAAATAATTTCTTAGCGGATATGGGGTGGTAATGGTGAAAAATTCAATCTTGTTGGCCAAAGCCAATTTGCAAAAAAGCAAGGGTAATGCCATCGGCTTGGTCGTGGTCATGTTGTTTGTGGCGATGTTTATCAATATTGGTTTTGTAATGTTATTTGGCATCGGCACCTTCTTTGAGCGCCGCGCAGAGGAATTAAACAGCGGGCACATTATTACGCACCTGTCCGAAGACGAAACCTTCGCCGCAGCGCAAATGCAATTTCTTACCGACGACGACCGCGTAAAAGTCATTGAGGTACAAAGTTTTGTAGCGGGCGATGGCGAGGTTATGTTGAATAACTTGCCCAACCTCGGTTACCTCATGTTCTCGCGCGTGTATGAAAATCAGGTGTTGAACCCGCTGACCATGGTGGGCGATTATCTGCCCCTAACGGGCAATGCGGTGTATGTACCGCATTACATGGTGCTGTTGGACAATCTGACGCTGGGTGACACCATCGTCCTCAGCTTTATGGACACCGAGTTGGAATTCACCTTCGCGGGCAGCATCGACGAAATCATGTTTGGCTCCATCAATGCTTTTAGACGCCGCTTGTATGTATCCGATGCAATGTTTGCCGAGTTGCAGCAACAATTCCCGGACGAAATGACGGAAGTGGCCGTGGTGCAATTGCACGATGTTGCCGATGCAGGCGTGTTCAACGGGGACTTCATCCGCTATATGACGACCCTGACCCCGTCATCGGATGCACACTGGATCATTTCTTTTACACAGGATTTCTTGGTGGCGCGTGCGTCGCATACGCTCATGCCTACCTTGTTGGGTTCGATTCTGGCGGTTTTCGCCATCGTGTTTCTGGTGGTGAGCTTGATTGTTATCCGCTTCCGCATCAATAACAGCATCGACGAGGGCATGATTAACATCGGTACGCTCAAAGCATTGGGCTACCGCAACCGCCAAATCGTCGCGTCCATTCTCATGCAATTCGGTTTTATTGCTGCGGTGGGCGGAGCCATTGGTTTGGCTTTGGGGCATCTTGCCATCCCGGCAGTGGTGAGCATCATGGGGCCGATGTTCTCGCTGCAGTGGCAGCCCGAAATAAACTTGCCTGCCATGCTCATCATGCTGGCGTTGATACTGCTGTCGGTCATCTTGTTCTCGTTGCTTTCGACCAAGCGTATTTACAAGCTGTATCCGTTGGTTGCACTGCGCGGCGGTTTCGCTACCCACAACTTCAAAAACAACGCCTTGCAACTGGATAAAATGGGCGGCCCGCTGCCCCTGCTGCTGGCAATCAAAGACATCCTGCACAACAAAAGACAAGCCATTGCCGTGGGCATCATCGTGTTGGCCGTTGCGTTTACCGCAACCATCGGGTTGGGCACCAACTACATGATTAACGTAAACAGCGACGAATTCCTGAACACCATGGTAGGCGAACCCTTCGATTTGGCACCCATCCTGCGGTCTGCAGACAGCTCCGAATCCTTGGCACAACGTCTGTATGACAGCCCGCAAGTAGATCGCTTCACCGGTTACATGAACAATTTCCTGCTTTCCATCGAAGGCTTAATAATCAGTGCCGATGTAGTAGAAGACCACGGCGTATTGCACGGCCAAACCCTCGTAAACGGCCGCTTCCCCATACATGCCAACGAAATCGCCTTAGGGCGCGTAGTTTTGCGGGAGCTGGACAAAAACATCGGTGACACGGTTTATATCCACAGCGGCGGTGCGTATTTCCCCTTCATCATAACCGGGCAAACACAAAGCACGGACAGCGGCGGCTTGGTTGCCAGCATTCCCTTCGCAGGGGTGCACCGCATGCATAAAATGGACATCCAAGCATTCCTCGTTTTCCTCCACGAAGGCGCATGCGGCATCGAATTTGCCGAAACACTGCGCGAATCCGAAGGCGATGTGTTCATGAACATCTTGGTATTTGATGAACTGGCAGAAAGTTTTATTGACTCCATGGGCGGCATATTTGCGGGGGTAGCCGTGGCCATCCTTATCGTAGTTGCGGTCATTGTCATGGCCACTATGTACCTGGTCATCAAAACCGCCATCCTGCGCAAGCGCAAAGAATTGGGCATACAAAAAGCCTTGGGCTTCACCACCTGGCAATTGATGAACCAAATCGCGTTAAATCTTGCGCCCGCCATCATATTGGGCGCAGCAGCCGGGGCGCTGGTGGCATACCACATCTTTGACTTCTTCTTTACCTTAATCATGGGTATGTCCGGCGACATCAGCGTGAGCCTGCCCATGTCGATCGGCATGACCGCAGCAGCGGCAGTAGGCATTGTAATACTGGCCTATGTAGTGTCCATGCTGGTGGCATGGCGGATAAGAAAGATATCTGCATATGCGCTGGTGAGCGAATAAAAACGCGGCGCAGCGCGCAACGAAAAAAGAGGTTCGGCGTGTGCCGAACCTCTTTTTTGGAATATTGACAAACAAAGTCTTGCAATCATACAATCCTTCTTGTAGTTAAAATATAATAGTGGGAGGCATTTATGTTTGGATCGAACAGCAAAGTAAACATCTTTGTTTGGATAGGCTTTATTTTAGACTTGGTAGGGTTTTTAATTGCACTGTTCTTAAACTTCAATCTCGGTTTAACTTTGGTATTGCTTGCTTTGGTATTCTCCGTTATCGGGTTGGTCATCTGCATAAGGCGAAATAGCGGTATCGGAACAGCCATTCTCTACATTGTGCTGGATATAGCGTTTTTAATTTACCTTTTATGGTTCTTTTAAACCCTTAAAACAATAAAAAAGCCGCAAAATTTGCGGCTTTTTTATTTAAGTGAAGCTACTGGCCGGGATTGAACCGGCTACCTCGTCCTTACCAAGGACGCGCTCTACCATTTGAGCTACAGCAGCACGGCGCCATCACATGCGGATGTCTCCGCCAAGCGCGAAAGGGACATTAGCATACGGGGGCGGGGGTTGTCAAGAATTTTGAAAGGAAATCGCGTGCGCTTGTTCCTCGCACGCGCCGAAGAAATTCAGTTGGTTACACTGCGTAACCAACTGAATTTCTTCGACTCAATCGTCGTCGCGTGGTTTTTTTTTGGTTAATGCCAATGTAAGTGCGGTTACATGTTGTGCGCCGCTGTTTTGCAGGGTGCGGATGCACTCGTTCATGGACGCGCCGGTGGTGTAGATGTCATCGATTAAAATGAAGGACTTACCCGCTACGGTGCAGCTCGGGTTGATTTGGAATGCGTCGGCGACATTTTCTTTGCGGCGGGCGGGGTGCAGGCCGGCTTGGGGCGGGGTGTCGATGACGCGGCGCAGGGTGTTTTCGGTGGGCATGCGCCATGCGCGTGATAATTCTTGCGCCAGCAGTTCGGCTTGGTTGAAGCCGCGGGCGCGTTGTTTGTTGGGGTGCAAAGGCATGGGTACGAGGGTGGTGTCACTGAATGACATGGGAGGTATGCGACCCATGGCATTCGGTTCACAAGGTGCGGGCATATAACGCGCCCACAGACGACCCAACGCGCGGGCGTGGTTTTTGCGGTGGCGGAATTTTATGTCGCGGATGATATCGCGTAGGATACCTTCATATGTAAAGGGGGCGATGGCGGGGTCGGGGGAGGGTTCGAACAGGGATTCGCAGCTTTCGCATAGCCGTATGGCGGTGCGATGGGGGGCGTTTAGCGGCAGCAGAGTTTTGCACGCCATGCAAACGGGTGGGTATAGCCAGTCCAAGCACGCGGCGGCGATTCTTAAATAAATAGCCATCGAAACCTCCCGTTGTATGTGGTGGCATGATTATATATGCATATCGCGCATTTCTGCCAATTCTTGCAAGCGCAGGGTCAGTGCCGTGTAGCGGCGGGTTACGCGGTTGTTGTCTACCATGCGATGCATGGTGTCGGGCAGGCCGACGAGTACGCACAGAGTACGTGCACGGGTGATGGCGGTGTACAGCAAGTTGCGCGTCAGCAACATGGGGGGGCCGCCGTACAGCGGGATGATGACTACTTTGTATTCACTGCCTTGGGATTTGTGTACGGTGACGGCGTAGGCCAGCTCGAGATCGTCCAATTGGGAAAATTCGTAGACGACGCGGCGGTTGTCGTCGAAGAGGACGGTTAAGTTTTCTTCGTCGATGGACGTGATGATGCCCATGTCGCCGTTGTACACGCCGGTGCCGCGGTCGATGATGCGGGGTGGGCGCGTCGCCGCTGGGCGCGCGGATGATTTTGAAGCCGTCTCGAGCAACTCCCATGCCGCGTCATAATTATTGCGGATTTGCATGACTTTATCGCCCGTGCGGAATAGGGTTGCGCCGGATTCGCGTTCGTTTTTGTTTGGGGCGGGCGGGTTGAGGCGGGCTTGCAACAGGGTATTGAGGTGGTTGACGCCCAGATTGGATTTGCGCATGGGGGTCAGGACTTGGATGTCGGTTTTTATATCTTTGATTTCGCCCGGCAGGTAGGCGGGCAGGCGATTGATGACCAGATCTACGACCGTTTCCGCCACCGCGTCAATGTTATTGCGCTGGACGAAAAAGAAATCCTTCTCGCGCTCGTTGGTGGCGGGGTATTGGCCTTGATTGACACGGTGGGCGTTGGTGATGATGGCGCTTTCCTGCGCTTGGCGGAAGATTTCTGTGAGCCGAACCACGGCTACCGCGCCCGAGTCGATGATATCGCGCAGCACCGACCCCGGCCCCACGCTGGGCAGCTGATCCACATCACCCACCAAAATAAGCCGTGTGCCCAATGCCACGGCTTTTAACAAGCTGTTCATCAGCAGCGTGTCGATCATGGACGCTTCGTCTACGATAAGTACATCGCACTCCAGCGGATTTTCGTCGTTGCGGTTAAATACGACGCGCCGTGCGTCCTCGGAAATGAAATTGACTTCCAGCAAGCGGTGCAAGGTTTTGGCCTCGCGGCCGGTGGCCTCGGTGATGCGCTTGGCGGCGCGGCCGGTGGGCGCGGCCAAGACAACGGTGTTGTCGTTGCGCTCGAGCAGGCCGATGAGGGTATTGATGACGGTGGTTTTACCGGTGCCGGGTCCGCCGGTTATTACTAGGACGCCTTGGGTCATGGCGGCGGCGATGGCTTGGGCTTGGCCGGGGGATAAGGCGATGCCAAAGTCAAAAGATAAAACCTCGGAGCGCAGCTCCGAACCTCGCGAAGGAGGCACAGCCCCCTTTGATCCCCCATGATGGGAGGAATCAATTTGGGCCGGGTCATTGTTTATGGCTGTGTTTCCCCAAGAACTCGCATGGGGGGAGAGGTCGTTTTTAACGGGTGCTGCTTCTGCATTTAATTCGGTGGGGGAGCGTGACGGTGCGCTGGCCATGGTTAGGGTGTTTAACATTTGGGCTACGCCGCGTTCTGCGTAGTATAGGGCGGAGACGAATACGTAGGGTTCGTCGGCTTCGTTGGTTGTGGTATTTGATGGGCGGCGGGGTACTTCGCGGATGATAAGGCGTTCCATTTGCATGCGGATGAGTTCGTTTTCGATGACGGGGGTTTGGACGTTCAGCAGGGTGCAGGCTTGTTGTATGAGGGTGTTTTGGGGTAGGTAGGTGTGGCCTTCGTTGGAAGCTTCCCAAAGGAGGTAACGGACGCCTGCGCTGATGCGTTCGGCGGAGTTGATTTCGCAACCCAAGCGGCGGGCGATGGCGTCTGCGGTTTTGAAGCCGATGCCGTCAATGTCGTCGGCCAGGCGGAAGGGGTTGCTGCGCACCAATTCGACCGTTTCGTCGCCGTATTTTTTATAGATGCGCATGGCCAAGCCGGGGGTGATGCCGTATTCCTGTAGGAAGAGGATGGCTTGGCGTTGTGCCGTTTGCGCGTGGAATGCTTCGCTGAATTTATAGGCCATTTTTTCTGAAATGCCGCGCAGGGAGGCCAGCCGTTCCGGTTCGTTGGCGATGATGTCAAACGTTTCTGCGCCGAAGCGGGCCACAATGCGCTTGGCCGTGCGCTCGCCCAGCCCCTTGATGATGCCCGAACCCAAATATCGCTCAATCGAGGCCAGCCCCGTAGGCTTCAACCGCCGCGCATGCCCCACCGCCAATTGCCAGCCATAACGTGCGTGATTAACAAACCGCCCGTTGATATGTAACCGCTCACCCTCGTACAAATTGGGAAAATGGCCCGTGCAAGTCAGGCAGCCTTCTTCCTCTGTCATGTACATCGCCAGCGAAAGTTGCGCGTCTTTTGGGTCGCTCTCGTCGTCAATACGTAAAATAAACACCGAGTATCCGCTGTCCTCGCTGTGGAAGATTACGTTTTCTACGGTGCCTTCGAATTGGTGATTGTCTGTGTGGGCGTTTTGTGGGGTTGTCATGGGATATTAACGAAATCCTATGTAATTGTTGAAGCCGAGCATATATAACGCCATCGCAAAGGTGCTTTGGCATGTTTGCGCAACATCGTTTAATTCATTCATCACGCTGTCGTCGGGAATCAAATGTGCGCCGCTGTTGGCAACAACTTTTTCGATAACCGATGGTAACATCAAGCACATTTGATAAAATGCGTCCGCTTGCCCCGTCACCAAGGCATAAAATTGATCAATGCTTACACGGCGGATGCGCTTGTGCTTTTTTTGTTGGCCGTCAACGGAAACCGCCCACGGAATGTTTTGCGATTGCTTTGCGATAACCTCAACCAAAAAACACGCGCAGTCGTCATCTTCCAATAACTGCGATTGCATGTTGATGTAAGTCTTACCGGACGCAGAGGAGTTCATCGTGTTGTGTTTATTTTTCATTTCCACAAAAACACGGCTTACTATGTCGTCGTCAGATATCTGTATGCCTGTCGGCTTTGTAAATACGATATCCCATCCTTTTTTGGGAACGGAACAATCGGTTGCGTATTGAAAAATACGTTGGTGAAAATATCCGATATCGTTGTTGCTGGATTTGTCACGTTGGCGGAAGATTTCGTTTTTTACGATGGCTTCCCAAGAAAAACCGTAAACGGTTTTGTCGAAAATCAACTTGATGGGGTCGATGAGGTTTTTATTGAATTTTTTTGTATTGAATGGCGTTAATTTGTCGCCGTATTGACGGATGGTTGCTTCAATGTGTTTTGTAAAATCGGCATCTGATATAAATGACAATGGCCACATCACAATTGTTCCAATCCGTTATAAATAGTTTTTGCTACTTCGTATGCGAGGTTGACGGGTACGGCATTGCCCACTTGTTTGTACTGCTGCCCCACCCCGCCCGAAAATACCCAATCATCGGGGAAACATTGGCAGCGGGCGTTCTCGCGCACGGTAAAGGGGCGTGCTTCCAAGGGGTGGCAACGGTCGGTTTGTTTTTGGGATGGTGAAGTGAGGACCGTTAGCGAGGGTTCGTCCAAACTTAAACGCCGCAAGATGCCTGTGCGTCCGCCTTCCATGTCCCAGCAGCTTTTCATGTAGTTTTTTGCGATGTCTGCAGGAATGTCGCGCCAATAACCTCCGGGCGGCACCATTTCAAAAATTTTACGCTTGTATTCTGAATACGATGTGCCTGCGCTTGTGGGTACATCGTGCAAGATATCACGTAAGACGGGTTTGTAACTGTGCGGTACGGGGGGCAAAATTTCTATTTTATCCGCAAGGTCGTTGCGGATGCCAATCATGATTAAGCGCTCGCGTTTTTGCGCCACGCCGAAATCCCATGCGTTCAAAACAGAGGTCTGCACGGTGTAACCCTCGGATTCAAAAATATCCAAAATGGTTTGGTAGGTATGCCCCTTGTCGTGCGAAATAAGCCCGCGGACATTTTCGAAAAGGAACGTCTTGGGCTGCAATTTGCGTAGGAATACAGCGTAGTGATAGAACAATGTACCTCGGGCATCGTCCAAGCCCAATCGCTTGCCGGCATAGGAAAATGCTTGGCACGGTGCGCCACCTGATAAAAGCGCCAGTTCGTTTTTATGTATGTTGAAATGCGATTCCAAATCCAATGATGAAATATTTGCGATATCATCGTGGATGACGTTCCAATGGGGGCGGTTTAATTTTAAGGTGTTGGCGGCGTCTTTGTCATATTCGATTAAACCGATCGTTTCGAATCCTGCCATTTCAAGCCCTAGGGCTAATCCCCCGGCTCCGGCGAATAGCTCGATGGATTTGGGCGTGTTGGAATTGTGGGGGATTGCGGTAGTACGCGGCTCATTTGTATTGAATATTGTCAACTGCATTGCGTGCATGGCTACCTCCCCTTTTTGTATTATATGAATTGTACCCCCAATCCATAAAAATGAAAAGGGCGACGATTTTAAACCCAAGTGGTTAGCCCCACTAACCACTTGAATTTGCCTGTGCGTACACTTTTAATATTTGTACCGATACATCAGCCCATTTGCGCCATATACATGTCGGCGGTTGCGTTTACGGCGTGTAATCAGCACCAACGCAGAAAAGGACAACCCTGCGACCAGCAGCCCCAATGGAATGATGAGTGACGTCCACTGTTCGCGGTGTTGTGTGAAGCCTGGTAGGTTGGGATAGGCGAGGGGGTAATGCATGGCGGCGTAGGGGTCGTATAGGACGAGTTGCGGGTAATCGGCGTCGGGCGTGTCGGCAACCGTGTTGCCCGTGGCGGGGGCGTTATTTGCGGCGTGTGGGTTGTTTGTATCGGGTGAATTGCCCGATGCGGACGCGGTGGCGGCGTTGTTGTCTTGCGTATTGGTTGGCGCGGCGGGCAGGGGTACGGCGGATTGCGCCAACAATGCGACTTCGCCCAGGCGCACGTTTTGTACATAGATACCCACGGTGCCCAATCGGTCGCCGGCGCGGATGGGTGCGGTGATGTTTTCTTGCACGGTAAGGTTATAGCGCAGGCGCGTGAGGTCAAAGTTGGCGGGCAGGGAAGCGGTTTTGTCGTTGGGGGCTTGTAGGGTTAGGCGGTAAATTTCGGTGCGTTCATCATTGACGGTGGCGTAGACGGGTACGATGCGGGTGTATGTGGCGGCATTGAAAACGACGCGGTCTTCGTATTCCAACGCGAAGGCGAAGTTGAGTAGGGCGGTGGTTTCGCGGAAGGGGTCGGTGCCGTTGCTTTGTAGGATGGTGACAATGAGGCGGCGGCCTTCGTGGGCGGCGTAGGTGACCAGCGTGTTGCCTGCGGCGTGGGTCCAGCCGGTTTTGCCGCCGATGACGCGGTCGTCAAAATAGGGGCCGGGGCGGATCATTTGGTTGGTGGTATTCAAAAAGCGCGTTTCGGGCTGGCGCTCGGTGGGGGGGATGGCGAACTGCGGCGTGGCAATGATATTGGTGTAGATGGGAAAGAGCCGCACGGCCTCGCGCTTGATGAGCGCCATGTCGTAAGCCGTGGTTACATGCCCCACGCCGGGCAGACCGGTGGGGTTGGTAAAGTAAGTGTTAACCGCACCCAACGACTGCGCGCGCGCGTTCATGAGCCGCACAAATTCTTCTTCCGAACCTGCCACGTGTTCTGCCAAGGCAATCGCCACCTCGTTGGCGGAACGAATCATCAGCGCATTCAACGCCTGATTGACCGTCAGCGTCTCGCCCACGTCCATAGAAATATGGCTGGAATTGCGCGGAATGGAGAAGATCGAATGGTACGAAAATTCAATGCGCTCGGACAAATCCTGCACATGGTCCAGCACCACCAACGCCGTCATAATCTTGGTGATACTGGCGGGGTACAGCGTCGTATGGTATTCATGCCCGTACAAAACCATGCCCGTATCCGCGCACATGATAACCACCGCGCCTGCTTCATACGGCGGCGGCTGGTGAAGCGCGGGCACAGCGGCGATGTAGGGGTTTTCGTCCATATAGTCGTATGGTAAAATGTAGGCCGTGGCAAGCAATAATATTGCCGCAGCCAAAATAACAAAGCACGTTTTTTTCATTAAGTATCTCTCCTTGGGAATTGGGGACGATGGTATGAAAGAATTTATTAAACAGCATGTGTACATAATATTGGGCGTGGCTTTGATTCTTTTAATGGGCGGGTTGTTTGTGATGAACGGGCAACGCGCTTCTTCGCGTACAGACAACGGCAGCCGCGAAGTGTTGGTGAGCGCATCCGACGGCGGCGAATTTTCCACACAACCCACGGCTGATGCCATTCAACCTCTGCCAAATGCGCCGTCCTACGTAGTCGTCGATGTAGTAGGCGCGGTATACCAACCTGGCGTGTTCACCTTACCTGCCGATGCACGCGTCATTCACGCCATCGAAGCCGCAGGCGGCTACACCGCCTATGCCTTCCGAGCCGGCATCAACGGCGCAGCAGAAATCTTCGACGCGATGCAAATCTACGTGCCCACGCTGCTGGAAGATGGCACCGTCACCGGACACATCGCAATGCCCGGCGCTGCAGGCGCAGTTGTTGACGATGGCTTGTTGTGCTTAAATACGGCCACCTACGCGCAACTCCGCACCTTACATCAAATAGGCACCGCCCGCGCAACGGCCATTCTCAATCACCGCGAGGCGCTAGGCGGATTTGCCAACGTTGATCAGCTATTGGACATCACAGGGATATCGCACGGGATATTGGATCCGCTGCGGCCGTACATCATCGTGCGATGACGGGGCGCGGCTAAGGTCGCGGCTAAGGTCAAAAGCAAGACCTTGGGGCATCCGCCCCAAACCCCGCGAGGGGTGCACAGCCCCCTCGACCCCAGTTCTTGGGCGTTGCCCCCTCTCAATCATGGCTAGGATAAAGATCCAGTTGGTGGCAATTTGCCACCAACTGAAAATTTGCACCAGCCAATAATCCAAGCCTCGCGAAGCAAAGCGGGGTCGAGGGAACGCGTTCCCTCGCGGGTCTGGGTGCCGGCTAAAGCCTTATTTGGCAGCGCCCAGGGTTTTACAATCCTTTGACCTTCAATCTTTTGATCTTAACCACACGACCTTCATCTTTTATCCCCCGGAAGCGAGGAATTAAAATGGCAAGCATTTTGGTCGTCGATGACGAGCGCAACATCGTAAAAGGCATTAAATTCAGCTTGGAGCAGGACGGTATGCAAGTCGATGCCGCCTACGATGGCGAGGAAGCCTTGCAACTGGCGCGGGCAAAGGAGTATGACGCCATTATCTTGGACGTGATGCTGCCCAAAATGGAGGGCACGGAAGTGTGCCAGCAAATCCGCGAGTTTTCGGACGTGCCGGTCGTGATGGTGACTGCCAAAGACGACGACATGGACAAGATTATGGGGCTGGAATACGGCGCGGATGATTATATTACAAAGCCATTTAACATCTTGGAGTTAAAAGCGCGGATCAAAGCAATTTTGCGCCGGTCATCCCGCGTGGCGGCCAGCGAACCGGCCAAAACGGAAATGCTGACCCTGCGCGAAATCAGTTTGGACATGCAAGCGCGCCGTGTATTCGTGGGCGAGCGGGAAATTAATCTAACCGCGCGGGAATACGATTTGCTGGAATTCTTTATGCATAACGTGGGGCGTGTGTTTGAGCGGGAAGCGCTGCTGGCGCATATTTGGGGGCCCGACAATACAGGCGATGTGCGCACAGTAGACGTACACGTCCGCCGCCTACGCGAAAAAATCGAGGAGAACCCCAGCGACCCGAAATACATTTCCACCAAGTGGGGGGTCGGTTACTATTTTAGATAGGGTTCGTTGGTTTTCATCCCTGCGCTTGAAGCTGGCGCTTAGTTTCACCGTGTTGAGCCTGGTGCCGCTTGCGGTGTTTTTTTTCATGGCAATTTCGCATATCGAAGCGGAATATATCTATGAACGCGAAGTTGAAATACAGCGATACATGTTTTGGGCGCATGATCTTACGACCGCGCGCGGGTTTGATTATTTGGATATTTCTGTACCGCCTTGGATCGCTGGAGGCGTTGTCGGGTTGCGCAGTCAAATCAATACCCGTTCTATCGAATGGGGCTATCGCGTGCTGGTGATTAACGACTCCTTGGAAATCATCGCCGATTCCGCCGGGACACGGGTGGGGCAGACGGCCATCATCCCCGAAGTCATGCAAGCCATCGCCGAGCAAACCATCGTCACCAACGTAAGACGTGACGAAGGCGTTATTTACATGGCTACTTTTGTAATAAGCCGCAGAGACACCACCGAACGCGTCGGTGCCGTGCTGCTGATTGACAATGTCGAAGATATATTTGAAATGATAGATGACTTGCGCTCGACACTGCTGACAATTATTTGGGTGGTGGCGTTGACGGTGCTGGTAGTGGTGTTTATCACGGCCAATACGCTGATACACCCGCTGCGGCGTATTTTGCGCGTGGTACAGCGCATGTCCATGGGTCAATTGGATGCACGCATTAACAACGTAAAAGGCCACGACGAATACGCGCTACTGGCCAGCAATTTCAATACCATGGCCGAAAAACTCGACGCTGTGGAAAAAACGCGCGAAGAATTCGTGTCCAACGTATCGCACGAGTTAAAAACACCGCTGTCCAGCATGAAAGTGTTAAGCGAATCCATCCTATTGCAAGAATCTGCGCCCGAAGCCATGTACCGCGAATTCTTGCAAGACATCGTCAACGAAGTAGATCGCATGACGGGCATTAACAACGACTTGCTGGCACTGGTGCGTATCGACCAACGCGAACAGGGGTTAAACATCTCCTCCTTGTCAGTGAATGAAATGGTCGAGGGCATCTTGAAGCGTTTATCCCCGTTGTCCGAGCAAAAGAACATTGCGCTCATCTACGACGACGTGCGCCCCGTGCAAATCGAGGCCGACGAAATCAAGCTAACCCTAGCCATCTCAAATATCGTCGAAAACGGCATAAAATATACCCCCCACGGCGGCTCGGTAAAAGTCGCGGTGGATGCGGACCATCAATTCACTTATGTCAGCGTACAAGATACAGGCATGGGCATCGACGAAGCAGAACAAACCAAGATTTTCAACCGCTTTTATCGCGTAGACAAAGCCCGCGACCGCGAAACGGGCGGAACCGGTCTGGGGCTGGCCATCAGCCACGCGGCAGTCGTGGCGCACGGGGGCACAATACGTGTCACGTCCAAGCCGGACGAAGGCTCGGTATTTGTCGTGCGCATTCCCATACGGAGGGGGGCTTGATATGGCTTATATAAAAAAGAACCCGCGCTTGGCGATTGCCGCGGCGGTATTGCTGGTGCTGGCGGTGGGGATCGCGGCATGGGTGCTGATCTCCAACATGCGGGAACAGCGGCGCGATTCCATCGTGGGTTTGCGGGTGTATACTTTTGATGCCGGCGCGGGTTTGTTGGTGGCAACGCCCACCACCATTCCGGCGACCGGTACGCACGAGGCGCAATTGCTTGAGTTGTTGAATCGCTTTTGGAACCATAACCGGCGACCGGGGGGCTTGTGGCCGCCGGAGGCTGGGTATGTTGATTTATATTTCAGTAACGGAACGGCGGGTATTGCGTTATCTGCCGCACACGGTAATATGCCCGCGTTTCAAGAGGGATTGTTCCGCGCTGCGCTGGCGATGACTTTTTTGGAACTGTGGTTTGTGGAGGAAGTGCTGTTTTGGATAGATGGCACGGGCGATAAAAACGGCGTACCCTTCCGCACTTGGCTGGAACACGAAGAATACCGCGACAACTCCGCCATCCGCATCGAAAACGCGGATACAGTAGACAACAACCCCTCTATTTCCCCCGGGGTCATGCGCGAACGCGATGTTACGCTTTACTTCTTGAATCCCGATGGCACCGGACTCATCACGGAAACATTGATCGATGTATATGTAGACATCCTACGCTGGATCGAATTTACGATAGATATGCTCGTTGCAGGTATTGATGACGATTACTTTATGCGTGTGATTCCATCCGAAACGCGTGTGCGTTGGATTACACGTGACACCGATACACGCAGCGTGTATGTAGATTTGTCCGAGGATTTTATGTCGCAATTTGAAGGTACGCCGCAGCAAGCGGGATTGATGTTGCAAAGCATTGTTAATACATTGACGTTACAAGATAATAATCCCGATACAAGCCATTTAACACATACACTCAATCCTCAACAAGTGAATCAAGTCTTTTTCTTCATCAACAGCGATCGGCACGAAACCTTTCATGGCGTACTCGATTTTGACTTGGCGTTCACATACAATCACGAGATCCTCTTCGAGCGGCCCTACGTACCCGAACCCTATGATCCGTACTACGACCCCTACTACGAAGATGAGCCAGACATAGGCCCGCGCGGCGACGATGACGAGTAGGTCCTCGTTTTGAACCCCACCCTGCGCCCTGCACTTTGGTGCGCGGGTTTTATTGCGGTGGGGGTGCTGGTGGGAACAGGTACGTTTCCGCTGGTGTTTACGCCCGTTATGTATGTGCTATTGCTGGCATTCGCGGTGTGCGTGTGCGGCGTGTTGTATAAGAAATACCGGTATGCGCCGGTATTTTTTTTCGTGCTTTTTTTGACGTTGGGGATGTGGCGGGGTGCGGCACGGATGGAGCCCTCCGCCACAGTTATGCATCCCGGTGTGCAAGATTTTTATGGGCTGGTGCTGGATACAGAAGGGTGGACTGCGGGAGGCAACCAGCGGGTTGTGGTGCGTGTTTTCCACGCAAGGCACGATAACGAATCATTGCGCTTGATGGTGTATCTGCGCCCACATTTGCCCACCGTTACAATCGGTCAATCCATACAACTTACGGGCGAAATTCTGCCCTTGGAACGTGCCCAAAACCCCGGCGGCTACGACGCCTTCCTGCACCTGGGCACGCAGAAAATCGACGGCATCTTATGGCCCATCCACGTAGAAGCGGGCGAAGTGCAAACGAATTTCTTCACCCTGACCCGCCAAGCACGCAACGCCATGGCAGCCGTGTTTGACGAAGTCCTGCCCCTGCGCGAAGCGGGCGTCATCCGCTCGATGGTGCTGGGTGACCGCGATGATTTAAACCGTGACTTGGTGGAAATCTATCGCGTGGCAGGCATCCGCCATGTGTTGTCCATTTCGGGCATGCATGTGACGATACTGACCCTATTCGTTAACGCGTTGCTGGGCAAGGTATTGAACCCGCGCCGCGCGGGGTTGGCGACGCTGGCCATCATGGTCGTGTACTGCTTGATGACGGGCGCGGCGATTGCTACGGTACGGGCGGTGTCGATGGGCGCGGTGCTGGTATTCGCCCGGGTGTTGTACCGCGATTATGACTTGTTAACGACCATCAGCTGGGCGTTTATTGGGTTGCTGGTGTGGGAACCGCTGATGATTTACAACGTGGGCTTCCAGCTATCGTTTAGCGCAGTGTACGGCATCGCCATCCTGACCGCGCCGTTGGAACGCCTATTCGCACGCATCAAAATGCCCGCCTATGGCAAAATCCGCAACGGCTTGGCAGTAAGTTGCGCGGCGGCATTTTCGACCTACATCGTGTTCGCGTTTCATTTTTATGAAATCCCGCTGTACAGCATTGTCGCGAATGTACTGCTGCTGCCGTTTATGCTGGCACTGTTGGTGATGGGTGTGGTGACGGCATTGGTGGGGTTGGTGTGGCTGCCCGCCGCCACGATACCCGCGGGCGTAGTGTATTTCATCCTGCGTCTGTATGAAACGGTGAGCCGCTTTTTCGGGTCACTACCCCACGCGCTAGTACCCACCGGCGGCGGAAGCATCCCCGTTGCCGCCGCAAGCGTGGCGGTGCTGTTAACTTTTGCTTATGTCATGCATGGCTTCGGCCCGCAAATAAAAAAACGCCTGCCGTTGCTGCTCTTCGCCACGGCGGCGCTGCTAGGTGCCATCTATGTACAAAACTTCCCACCGCGCGTACAAACTACGCACCTACATACCCCAGGCGCATACACCATCACCCGACACCACGCCCAAGCCGCTATAACAGGCACAGGCCGCGGCGGCGAGCGTGACTTGGAGCGTTACCTCAACCGCCGCAACATCCGCCGCGCGGATTCACTCACCTTAACCGAATGGCCGCGCCCGGGCGATGCCACACGCCTGGCTCCATTGATGCCGCGCATACATACCCTGTACCTACCCGCACCTCAACGTCCACTGCCAACACAATTACAACGCGCAGTAGAGGAAAACGGTGTGCGTGTGGTGTTCATGGAATTATTCTGATTCGCTACGTTTCTCCGCCGTATCCAATATGAGCGTAACCGCGCCTTGGTTGAGGGATAATTTCTTGGCGATGTCGGGAATGATCATGCCCTGCGCGCGCAGTTCCAATACTTTTTGATGCTTGGACGTTTGGGATTGCTTGCGTGGGATGGGTTTGGGTGCGGGGGCTTGGACGGGTGCGGTATCAAAAACAGAATCGGCATCACGCGTATGGGTTGCCGCTTCGTCCAATGACTCCGCGGGTGTGTTGACGACGATGGGCGTTTTGCGCGGTCTGCCGCGTCCTCTTTTTATAGGAGGGGCGATTTCGTTTAACGTGAACAAGGAGGGATCGTCGGTTGCGTGCAATACGGGCTTGTATTGCGACAATAACGCCTGCTTCTTCATGTCAATTTCCTTCAACGCGCGGTTGAGCGCATCTTCCAACCGCAGCAGTGTATCGGCATTTTTCATGGCAAAATCTTGCTTCTGTTCTTGACGGCGCATCCACAGCATCGCCACCACTGCAATCGCCGAAACCAATACCAACCCTACCGCCAAAATAATGACAATAACGATTTCCACTATACAAGCCTCATTTCACCCATAATCCGCAACAATGTGCATGATTGGCATCATAGCCGATATAAACACCCGCGACAAGCAATGAATACAAAAAATGATTGACACCCCCCGTATTTGACCGCATAATAACGGGCAGCACAATCCCCACACGCCCGAGTGGCGGAATTGGTAGACGCAAAGGACTTAAAATCCTTCGGTCGCAAGACCGTGCCGGTTCGAGTCCGGCCTCGGGCATACTCCGGCGAAGCCGGTGACGCGGAAGCGTCAGGCCGCCCGGCCAGCAATCGAAGATTGCGAGAGGGCATATTTAAACGCAGAATCCAAACGTTTTGGTTGGAACGATGCGTTTATTTTTTTGAAAAAGGAGCGATAACATGCGCGAATTACAAGGCAAATACGTCACGGCGAAGGTGTTCACCGACGTAATCGAACCCGGCGCGTTGCAACAAATTGAGCACTTATTGAATCAAGAATTCATTAGTGGCAGCAAGATACGTATCATGCCGGATGTACATGCGGGCATGGGTTGCACCATCGGCACGACCATGACCATCAAGGACAAAGTGGTGCCCAACCTCGTGGGTGTAGATATCGGTTGCGGTATGGAAACCGTGCTGCTCAAAGACAAACGCGTGGATTTGAACCAGCTGGACAAGGCCATCCACCAACACGTGCCCGCCGGATTCAAGACGCGGAACGAGCCACACCATTACAACGACGACATCGACTTGACGGCATTGCGCTGCGCCAAGCATGTAGACATCAACCGCGCCCAACATTCGCTGGGTACGCTGGGCGGCGGCAACCACTTCATAGAGTTGGGCACGGCAGAAAATGGCGATATGTACTTGGTCGTGCATTCAGGCAGCCGAAACCTGGGCAAGCAGGTATGCGAATTTTACCAAAACAAAGCCGCAGACACCCTGATAAAAAAGACCAACGCCGACCGCAAGAAATTTGACCGCGTGCTGGCGTATTTAGAGGGCGAACCCTTCCACGACTACCTGCACGACATGGCCATCATCCAACGGTACGCATCCCTCAACCGCCAAGCCATCATCAACGTGTTAGAGAAAAAGGCAAAGCTCAAAATCGCCGACGCGTTCACCACCATCCATAATTACATCGACCTCGACGCCATGATTTTGCGCAAGGGGGCTATATCGGCACAAGCGGGCGAGCGGGTACTCATCCCCCTTAACATGCGCGACGGCAGTCTCATTTGCATCGGTAAGGGCAACGACGATTGGAACCGCTCTGCCCCCCACGGCGCAGGTCGCATCATGAGCCGTACCGAGGCCAAAAACACCATCACCCTATCGCAATACGAAAAATCCATGAAAGGGATATTCTCATCCACCATCAACCGCAGCACACTGGATGAGGCACCCTTCGCATACAAGGCTATGAACGACATCGTGCAATATATCGGTGATACGGTGGACATCGTGCAAGTGGTGAAACCGCTATATAACTTTAAATCGGCAGAGTGAAATAGGATTTGACGGCATGCGCACGGCAGCATCGAAAGTTTTGAACCTTTTTCTTAGAAACGGGCAAGCGCGAGGTGTTATACTGCCCCCAAGTCATCGGCGTATCCTAGACATCCGCAACATGTAATTTCGGCTCTCACGGCAAACTTATGCAAAAGTCACTGCGTGCATCCCGTACAACACATGCTTAAAGATCGAATCGTTACCACCGGACTTAGACTCACAAAAATGCCGGCCGGCACTTGCAAATCCTATGGATTTGCTTGAGTCAACACAGGAAGTACTATAAAGGGCAGCCCGCCTACTTTTCCGCATAATTACAAACGAATACGCAAGTCTATGAAACACCAGCGGCGTAACATAACCCATGTTGCCCGCATGCATCGCAATTACTCCGCACTTATTTGTGTGGAGTTTTTTGTTTGTGGTTGTATAAGAAGCTGTGTTCATAGCCGTTAACGATGCCATGACGGTCAATTTCCCGTCACTTTTCGTCGGCATTTCCTTGCTTGCCCCTCGGCAAGCCGCGTCAATACCTCCTCAATTGTCGTGAAATTATCGCGCCATGTCACCATTGCCGTCTATGAACACAGCTTCTAAGAATTATCCCAACAGTCGGCGCATATATGTTGCAATGTATGAACATAGATGTGTGCGGGGGGGCAATTATCATGGATGTTATGGGAACACGCAAAGGATTCAGGCGTTTTCAATTAAAGTCGATGGGGGTCATTGCCATTTTCATCGGGCCGGTGGTGCTGTTTGCTACAATGGTGACGCATGGGCTGCCGTTTCCGCTGTCTATATCGGAAACGGCGACAATTGCAAATCGGACTGCGCCGATACTGCCGTTTTGCTTGGGTGCGTTGGCATTGTTTGCTTTGACTTATGCCATCGTGTATGCCCACGACCGAATGGATCGGGTTGTAACTGCCGGGATGTTTGCGGGGTTTACGGTGGTAGCGTTGCAGATGTGCGCCTCCCCCTACGTGGATGTTGAACGCGTGGGGCTGCTGGGCGTGTCACCGACGATGTCCGGTATTTTACATAACATTGGCGCGGTTATAGGGTTTGGCTGCATGATTGTTTGGGTCATGCTGTGCTTCACCAAATCCGACCGGGAAAAAAATAAACGAACAAAGGAAAAACGAAAGCGCGATACCGTTTATTTTTGGCTCGGTATCGCGATGGTGCTTTCGTTGGCTTTGTTCGTTTTTAATAAAATGGGGTTGCTGGGGGATGACTTTCCCGTTGTGTTTGTGGCGGAGTGTTTTATGCTTATGTTTGGGGGTTTGGCTTGCTTGTTAAAGGGTGGGGTGGTTTGGCGGGATAAAGTAGTTTATGAAATAGCATCGGCGGTTAACTTTTTGCACATGTAGTACCTGCGGTGCCCTTCGGGATAATCATCCATAACGCCGTAAACGGTGTAACCCAATTTTTCACACAAGCGTTTCATTTGCGGATTAAATGTTTCAAAGTAAATGATGGTACGGTTATTTTCTTTCGCAATGCTTTCTGCTGCGTTTAACAATGCGGTGCCATAACCTTTGTTGCGAAATTCTTCCTTTACCCAAAGTGCTTCCACAACCGCCATATTCCAAAATGCATACGCCAATATTCCGCCCACAACTTCGTCGCCCACTTTGATGCAGCGGTTAAAACCAATGGACATGGGAATGCAGTCAAATCGCAATTTGCTTTTGTTGTATTCTTGCAAGCCGATGCTGAAATCTTCCAATTCTTCTTCCGTTGGTTGGTGAATTTTAATGCTTGCGTCCACGGCATTGCGCGCGGTCAACTTTTTTTGCATGTAGTAATCCTTGTACTCCAACGGCACATCGTCCATATAACCGAAAACCGTATAACCCAATTTTTCGTACAAACCCAACGCTTGAAATTCGTAGGTTGATACGTGACTAAGTTTGCAACCCTGCGTCATGCCCAAATTTTCAATATGATTCATAAGTGCCGTGGCATAACCTTTGCCGCGGCATTTTTCATGTACCCATAAAATATCGATGAAAAGCACGTTGCCAAAATGGATTTCGGCCATGACTTCGCCTACGATTTCATCGTTTTCTTTTATGCAAGCGGCGAGGTACTCGGTGGGGACGGGCGGTACTAGGTTGTTGTTGTACGCCTCGATGCGTGATTCGATGTATGCCACGTCCGCGTCATGCGCTTTTAATATTTCGATTGATTTCATGATTTTATCCTTTCGTCTTGGGGAGGAATTTTCAATTGGTGACAAATTGCCACCGGTTGATTTCCAAAATCATTGCATACCGGCGATTTTGCCTTGCATCAGGGTGAAGAATTTCATGTTAACGTTCTCTTTTATATCGCTCGGAAGTGCTGCGATTTGTTCTTTTGCGAGCGTTGCAATCATTTTAACAGCAGTGAGTACATGGGTTGGCGTGGCATTTTCAAGGATGTTTTCAAAGTTTGTGCGGAGGTGAACCGGCAGCACTTTGTGCAATCGCTTTAAGGCAAGCTGTGCGTTGTCTGCGTCGTGTATATACCGCGCGACAAATGAAAGGTGCGCCAATAATGCATAAAACAGCCGTATAGACCAAATAAAATCTTTTCGCATATATGCGGCTTCAAACTCCAAAAGTACGAACGTAAATTCATGCACATTCGTCACGACATCGGCGGGCGATATGCCAAGTGCTTTTTGTTGATAGGACGCCAGCACGCCATTTTTGTCATACAATATTTTAATTGCATCGGTTTGTGGTATTGCGTCCGGCGCAACCGTATACAAGTCAAAATGCAGCGCGTTTTTAAAGACAGCGACAATTTGCGGGCCGACAAAATCGGATTCCGACCAATACACCAAGGGCATGTAATGCGTTAAATATTGTATTCTTCTTGCAAGAAATTTATCGCGATTTTCATGAAACACCACGGCATACATATCAACATCCGAATAATCATCGTCCTCGCCACGTGCGATGGAACCTTTTAAGAACAAGGCTTCAACCAATCCGTCGTTTAGTATTGCTTTGCTTACCGCTTCTACGGCTTGATAACGTTTCATGTTTTCTTAACCTTCTGCCCGGCGGCTTTTACTTCGCGTAAAATAATTTGATTATAAAACGCCACGTCCTCCGGTTTATAATCGGCAATGTCAAAATAATACATATATCCGCACACCGCATAGGTTATACCTTCAAACGTCCAAGTAAAAAGGTTCTCACATGGTTCTTTACATAAACGGCAGTTGGATTCGCGGCGGAAAATCTGCTTGACCCGCTCGGGTACGGTTTCGATGTAATCGGAGTAGCTGTTTATATGACGCAAACGCAGACCTATACGTAGCGTCCCATGGTCGGAATGAAAGCGGATAAGAATGGGTTTGCCTTTGGGCATCACATATTCACGCCTAAATGAGATATTGCTGTAATCATCCGATTTTCCTACCACCAAATCAGTGGTAAGCAAGTGCCTGTTAAAACTTTCGTAAAATTCCCGTTCCTCTCCCGCAAGGTATTCGGCGAACATTGACATGCTCCACGCATCAGACCATGTGTCCTGCGGTGTTGCCAAAAAGTAATTCAAAGAAAAAAGTGCGTACTTGTATAGCCGCACATTCGACATGTAACCATATAACGCAGGGATGATATAACCACCGTCTGCGTGGGAGATGGTGAATGTTTCGCTACCTTGAATGATAAAACCGTAATCGCATAATTTTTTCAATATCATAGGGGTATTGGAAACGCTATAATTCTTTAGTTTTTTGTTAGTTTCCGCAAAAATTTTTTTATTGACCGCAATGCCTTCACCCGTCAGTTCTCCGCATTGCACCATGTTGTGCAGGGTCGTCACCAACCTAAATGCGGAATACCACGATGCTCCGGCTTTTGGGTTGTATTTTTCATATTGAATGTCCTCTACCAGCGGCAAACCATATGTTTCAGTGTTTTGTATCATATCAATGTACATGGCCTGTATGATTTCAGTAAAGGCCTTTAAGCCATTAATAAATTCGCTTTGGTCTAATCCGTGAAGGCATTTGGGGTCAACATTGAAGTCATCGGGAACGGGGATGATGTGGTCCAAGAAATTTTGTGCCGCATTTTGACAGCAATAAAGGTGTTTGTTCATTAATACATCCTCCTGCAAATGGATGGTTAGGATACAATCTGTGAAGGGTAGAAATAACGCTACTCATACCTATGGTGGAACATATCATAAAATTAACCTATACACCTCGTACTAACTTGAGATATATCCGCATACCATCTTCTTCATCTTGGTGATATGAAAATCCAAAATGTTCTGCCACGGATAACGCCAATGGTGGGAACATTTCGCACATAGTATCAATCGCTTTCCATATATT
>Ga0123355_10000414_pt1 | contig 55503 bp, 48 predicted proteins | sample TergutEmb28metaG_3_FD_89872 | JGI IMG/M metagenome (GOLD analysis project Ga0123355, IMG submission 89872) | Embiratermes neotenicus P1 segment gut microbial communities from Petit-Saut dam, French Guiana - Emb289 P1 | ecosystem: Host-associated > Arthropoda: Insects > Digestive system > Gut ... | reverse complement strand
GCCGATTGACCATGAGCCGTTTACGGCCATCGCTACGTTTTCCTCAAGGAACCATGTATCAATACCGTCAGCAGGCCATGTGCCGAAACGAGGCATTACGCCATGTTCCAGATAGAGGTCGGCGATTCTTTGGATCGCTTCTGCTGACTCCGGGCTGTTGATGATGACGTCGCTCCAGTCGTTGGGATTAAAGAATCCGCCGCCATTTGAAAGCGCCCAGAGCTCCAACTGCCAAACGGCAGGTTCCAGGTAGAAACCGTACATTTCGACGTTATTGCGGTCGAATGCCGGGTCATGTGCATTGCGTCCGGCGGCGTCAAAAGTCAGGCTTTTTGCCGCATCGACAAACTCATCCCAAGACCATGCGTCTGCGGTTGTCTTGGGCGGCATATCAACACCTGCAGCGTCAAACCTGTCTATATCATAAAACATAGTTAACTGCACAGTACAGGATGAATAGGCTACAGCCTCGCCGTCCCATTGAAAGGAAATAACATCACGAGGTGTCTCGCCGGCAAATGTCGGCGCTTCGATGAATCCGGCTTGTGCCCAAGGAATCGTCAACGGCTCTGTCATAAACCCGGTGTCCGGAAGTTCGCCGGCGGCGGCCAGCGTGGTGAGAACCGCAGCGATTTCGGCGCGGTCTACGTTCCATGGCTCAACGATGATGTGGGGATGCAATTCGTTAAATTCGTTGATTAGGTTTGTGACGTTTTCGACTTCCGCTTCGTCACCCCAGAACATGTAGGTGATGGTTACGGGCTCGTCGCCCTCCGGCGGTGCGGGGGCAGGTGTGGGTGCGGGATCCTGGGTCGTGCCGGTATCCGGGGCCGGGGTGTCAGGGGTAGCGGTACAGGCGGCAACCAAGCCGACGATCAGCACGACTGCCATGAGTAGAGCTAGAAACTTTTTCATAATCTTTCCTCCTAAAAAATTTATATTGCCATTGCGCCTTCTGCGCAATAGATCACGATGATTTTTTCGGTGCTTTTTCCAGGGTGGGTACATAGACCCGCATTTCGTTCTCCCCCCGGTTGGCCCATAAGAAATATGGGATCAACGTCAATTGACTGGGTACCAGGGTCGGTTTTTGTTCCGTGTACAGCGCATCTTCCGCCTGTTTGTATTGATAGGCGGGGGCCGTGAGGGCCACAACCTCCGGCAGCAATCCCTCCGGCGGCGATGCCTGTGTAATGGGTGCGTCATCCGGGAGACGGAAGGCCCCCAGACAGGAGCCGTTATCCACCTGCTCCACACAGTAGACCAGAGGCCCTCGCATAATGGCTGTACTGCCAATATTGTGCTGGACTTCGTTGGTGCAGTACATGCGCTTGGGGCGCATATCGAACTGGACAGCGACCGTGTCGCCGGACCAATTGCGCTCTAATACAATGTATCCATTTTCTATCTGAGGCCGGATCACTTCGCCGTTGACGGTGAGCCGCTCCACGGGCGCATACTGGGGGTTGCGCAGATAGAGCCGGAAGGCGCCGCCGCTGACTTTGAACGTGGCGTCATTGCCGTAGGGGTAATCGGTTTGTACTTCAATGTGTCGATCCCCGTCTCTGGCGGAGCCCGCACAGTACAAATTGACATACAGCCCGTCTGCCGTGGCGCCGTAGGCGTATAGCCCCAGCCCCATCACGGTGCGGGCCAAATTTGAGGGACAGCAGGCGCAGTCAAACCACTTCTGGCGCACGGGTTTTATATGGCTAAAATTCGGGTTGACGTGGATTCTCTCAGGCTCTACATGCAGGGGGTTCACGTAAAAGAATTCCGTGCCGGAAAGAGATGTCCCGGCGAGCACGGTATTGTAAAGGGCCAACTCCATGGTGTCCCCATAGCGGGCGTCTAAGTGCATGGCGTTCATTCTCCGGCAAAACATCATCAGCCCTACCGAGGCGCAAGTTTCGCCGTAAATCTGATCGTTGGGCAGATCATATGCCCCTGTAAACCGCTCTCCCCATGCCACGGAGCCGATGGCCCCTGTGATATACATCTGCTTTGTGGTAATGTCCTCATATAGGGCATCTAGGGCCTCTGTGAGGGCGCCATCGTCCATCTCCGCCGCCAGATCGGCCATGGCGCAGTACATATACACGGCCCGCACGGAATGGCCCGTGGCCACACGCTGCTCCTCCGGCGGAATATGGGACTGAGAATACGTCCGGGCCAGGGGGGTGATTTCCGGGAATAACTCCTTGTATTCCGGCTTCTCCCACTCTAAATCGAAGTAGTTTGGTTCACGGCCCCGCTGTTTGATGAAATACGCCGCCAAGAGCAGATAGCGCCGCTCCCCTGTGGTCTCGTAGAGTTTAAACAGGGCCAGCTCAATCTCCTGGTGGCCGGGATAGCCGTCAATCTTGCCCGGTTCCAGTCCAAATACGGCGTCAATATAGTCCGCAAAGCGGATTGCGATATCCAGCGCCTCCCGTTTCCCGGTGGCATCATAATATGCCACGGCGGCCTCAATCAGATGGCCTGCGCAGTAGAGTTCGTGTCCGTGCTGTAAATTCGTCCACCGGCGCTCCGGGTATTTGACGGTGTAATAGGTATTGATATATCCATCGGGCTGCTGTGCCGCCCCGATGAGTTGGATGGCCTCGTCCGCCAGGGCTTCCAGTGCGGGATCCGGGTGGATTTCCAAGGAATAGGCCACGGATTCCAGCCATTTATAGAGATCGCTGTCTTGGAATGGCATACCGTAAAAATTGCCCTGCCGCTTCCCTGCGGCGATTTCAAAATTTTTGATACAATGACTGCGCTTTGCATCTTCCACCCGGTCATTGAGCACTTCCCATTGATACTGGATCACATGCGTCCGGATCTGCTCTATGTACCGATTCCAAAAGGAACCCGTAATGACAACGTCTTTTAAACGAAGGGGCCTAATCTTGTTTTTTCCCACGATAATGCTACCTTTCTAATCGTTTTTCTTGCGTCTAAAAAATGAACCGACACGCTCTACCCATTTAATTTTAATTCCACCACCGCACAGGGGGGGATTTCAAACTGTAACGCATCGCCATTGATAGCAATATCGGTAAACGTCTGGGGCCTAACACGGTTCTTATCGTCAAAATCGTTGCGGGCGTCCATTGCCCCGGTCAAAATGCGCCCTTGCATGGAGGATATGGACTGTCCCTCTACCTGGCAGCAGATGCTCTGGGCCGTGTCGAGAGAGAGATTGGCCAGCGTCACATGGATGACACCGTCTGCGCCCAGAGAGGCGGACGTATGCAGATCCGGCACTGTATAGTCACCGGAACCGATGGTCTGGGTCTCAACAGAGCTCTCCAACAGCGTTCCGTTCTGGTGGCCTTTGTATAGATCAAATACGTGATAGGTGGGGGTCAACAGCATCTCCTCCCCCTGGGTCAGAATCACCGCTTGGAGCACGTTGACCGTCTGGGCCAAGTTCGCCATGGTGACACGGTCACAGTGAGAATTGAAAATATTCAATGTGACGGCGGCCACAAGGGCGTCCCGCATGGTGTTCTGCTGGTATAAAAAGCCGGGATTTGTCCCCTCTGCCACGTCGAACCACGTCCCCCACTCGTCTACGATGAGACCGACTCTTTTCTCCGGGTCATAGCGATCCATAATACGGCTGTGCTCCCGGATGAGCGTATCCATACGCAGGGCGTCTTGCATGGTGTGGAAGTACTTGTGGGTGTCGAAATCGGCGGCGGAGCCACGGCCCTCCGGGCCGCCGGGGGATGTGTAGTAGTGCAGGGACAGGCCATCCATCCGAAACGTGATGCCGTTGAGGGGGCCTGTGGCGTTGTGACAGCGGCTCATCATCACATCTGTCCAGTGGTAGTCGTCTACATTGGCACCGCAGGCGATTTTGGAGATTTTATTGTCGCCGTACTCCCGGACATAGGTCTGATAATGGCGGTAGACACCGGCGTAGTATTCGGCGCACATATTGCCGCCGCAACCCCAGTTCTCGTTGCCCACGCCGAAATAGGGGACACTCCAAGGGGCCTCCCGCCCGTTGGCCCGGCGCAAGTCCGCCATGGGTGATACGCCGTCAAAGGTCATGTACTCGACCCACTCCCCCATCTCCCGCACCGTACCGCTCCCCACGTTGCCGGAGATAAACGGATCACAGCCGACCTGGTCGCAGAGTTCCATGAACTCATGGGTGCCGAAGGAGTTATCTTCCACCACGCCGCCCCAGTGGGTGTTAATCATCCGTTTGCGCTCTGATTTGGGGCCGATACCGTCCATCCAATGGTATTCATCGGCAAAGCAGCCGCCGGGCCAGCGGAGCACCGGGACTTGAATATGCCGCAGGGCCTCTACCACATCAGTGCGCATCCCCTTTACGTTGGGGACGGGAGAGTCTTCTCCGACGAATATCCCCTCGTAAATGCAGCGGCCCAGATGCTCGGCAAAATGGCCGTAGATATTTTTGCTAATCGTTTCACCGGGTTGGTTGGCGTCAATAATCAGTTTTCGCAACTTACTCACCTTTTCTGCGTTATTTCACTATCTGATATCCGAAATTTGCGCAACCGTGTCACGCAAAATGAGCTTACTTGGAACGACCACACTGTGCGCTCCGGCGTACGCCCCGGCCCCGCTGAGCTTTTGGGTCACCACTTGAGCCGCTGTGAATCCGATGGCTTTCAGGTCAATTTCCGCCGTGGTCAGTTTGGGAAATACAAAGTCCGATACTTCCCGGTTGTCAAATCCCACAATGGAGATATCTTCCGGCACCCGGAGTCCTGCCTCTCGAATGGCATCCATTGCACCGATGGCCATGAGATCGTTCATGGCCAAAACCGCCGTGGGCGGCGAACTTCGCTCCTGCTGCAGCAATTCCATCATACAGACGTAACCGGAAGTGCGCTCCCAGTCGCCGTTTTTAACCAGTGCGCTGTCCAGAGTCAGCCCGGCCTCTTTAATCGCCGTCTGGACTCCCCTGAGCCGCATCTGTGCGGGTGCCGTGTGGGCAAGGCCCGTAATCACAGCAATGCGCTTGTGTCCGGCGTCGATCACATGGTTTGCGAGTGCGGCGGAGATGGCTTCGTTTTCATAGGTAACGGAACAGGCGTGCTCGTCTCCCGAGGTGGAATACGCCACCACAACAGGCTTGTTCACGCCGGTGAGGACACCGGAAATGTCCCGGTCAAACATGCCCACATAGATGACGGCATCCACTTTGGCGCCAAAGTTTAAAAAGGACAGCGCTTCGTTGATCTTATCCTTTTGGTGGACAATTTGATCATACCGATTAAACAAGCTGTCCATCATCCGCAGATCGCTCAATAAAATGTGGTAATCCGTCTGCTCCATGTACTCGGAGATACCGTTGATAATCCGGGCGGTGGGAAAGGCCAGAATGTCTTCCGCCAATACGCCAATAATGCTGGTTCTCTTTGTGCGCAGGCTCTTTGCCACCCGATTGGGCTGATACCCGGTCTTGGCAATCACATCTAATACCCGCTGCCGTTTTTCGGGCATTACATTTTTCGAGTCGTTGATCACATAGGAAACTGTGGCAGTGGAAACGCCGGCTTCCCTGGCAATGTCCTTAATTGTCACGGGAAGTCAACTCCTTCACTAAACCAAAATTTAAACGATTAGCCGATTGGGTGAATTATACACAAGAGCGAAAGCCTCTGTCAACACTTTTTCAAAATTAAACCCATCTTTTTTCAAGTTTGTTGATTGTCGGCAGAAAATAGGGGGAAACTGTGGCTTTTTCACGTTTCTTTCTGTGCAAATCGCAATAATCAAAAATGTTCACTGAAAAAGGCGTGGGAAAACTCCCGCTTGCCGCTTGGGCTAAAGAATATGAGCAACTCGCCGCAGAGAAAAAGGAAATCAGTAAATCTACCATGTCGCTCATGGAGCGACTACGGCAAAGTGACCGTATTCGCAAAATGGCGAAAGAGGTCATGCCGAAACAGCCACAGCGAAATCGGGGATGGGAGATGGAACACTAGAGCAGCGTGGGGGTACGCATTGCGTACCCCCATCCCCCAAAGTGGACGTTTGACTTGGGACGTGGTATACTGCCTTTATTCGTTACCCCACCTTTGCGGCGAGTGACGAACAGTTTTTATAAACTGCGTGGAGTGACTTCTATGGGTGAACCTATCTTTTATAAGGCAGAAAGATTTTTCCCAGATAAAAAATACGAAGAATTTTCTAAAATATTTAACAAAGCAGAACTCGTGACTTATGATGTATGCCTTTGTGGGGTGATTCATGACGAAAATCTGCTTGAGGAAATAGAGCTTGCCGGCAGATATGTGAGAGGGGTAAAAACTAAAAGTTGGCAATCTCTCTTAAAAACACCGTTGAGTGTGGGCGAACAGATAATTGCCTACTATAAGAACCCAATCGAAAGCTATGAACACCATAAGATGGAAAGCGATTTTGAATTTTGCGGCTATGACTTGAGTGAAGAAATGACGGGAATTAGTGCCCTTACAAACTGCGGCGAGCTTTTTAGTGGAGCTATACCGTATGAAGAATTAAATAAATTCGGATTGATTAGCGAATATTGCGAAGCCTTTCGGATTCGTAAATTATTAGAGAATCTTTATCCTGATGAACCTCATGCAGAATGTGAGGTCTATGAGTTGTGGAGAAGATTATAAGCAGATAGCCGTCCAACACCTTACCCCCGCCCTATAGCGTGATAAGATAGATTTTGAATAGCAGTAGAGCAATTCCCTAGAACGAGCGGGGATTGCTCTATTTTTAATTTACCCCCTTGACAACAGCGCCCAGAGGCGGGGGAGGGTAAGAAATTGTTCAACGCCTCCGAAAACAAGACATGCTGTTGACGTGTTTTTCGTGCTATAATGGCATATATAGATGACTCGCTATAGCGCATATATACAGAAATGGATGAGCGTAATGATTCAAAACTACAACGATTTTTGCACTGAACTGATAAGCGTCGGTTTCTCTCTCGCCGGGGGCAACGATGAGGGTATATTTGGCCTGATCCACTACAACTGGAATGAAGAGCCGCCGGACGGCTCCCCCGTCCGCTGGCACACCGGCGACCCGGACACGGATCCCTGGGAGTGGCGGATGCGGGTTTTAAATGAGCGGGACGACATCGCCTACGCCAAGACTTTTTTCCGCAAAGGCGGATTCATCACAAAGGCGTGGTATCCGCACTTTCTGGCGGCACGGCGGGCCGGAGCATCCTTCGCCGAGGCGTATGCAGACGGAACCATCAGCCACGCCGCTAAACGGATTTATGAGGCCGTCTCCCAAAGCGATTTTTTGCCCTTGGAGGAAATCAAGCGGTTCGCCGGGTTCTCCCGGGAAGAGAAGTCCAAATTTGACCGGGCCTTGACGGAGTTACAGATGGGGCTGTATCTCACCGTGTGCGGCAGCCGGCAAAAAACCTCATTGACGGGTCAGGCCTACGGTTGGTCATCCACAATATTCTGCACGACGGAGCGGTTTTGGGGCAAAGATGTATTCGCACAGGCGGCGGAGATCAGCCCGGAGGACGCCGTCCAGGCGATTACAGAGCAGATTTTTGCGCTCAATCCTGCGGCACTGGAAAAAAACGTACGCAAATTTATTCAGGGTATCTAGAGGAGAATCAGCCATGAGAGTACAAGTCGTACAAAATCACCCCGGCGAGGGGCAATTTCCTACATTTGAAACAGGCACAACCGTTATGCTTGCGGAAGAGAGCTGTACCCATTTTTTACACTGGTACGCCTGTGAGATCGCAGGGCATGAGACCTATGTGCCGGCGTGTTTCGTCCGGGATGGGAAACTGACAAGAGACTATAACCCCACGGAATTGATCCAAGAGGCTGGCGATATCCTGGAAGTGCAGGAGATTGTCTGCGCATGGCTCCTGGCAACGAATACACAAGGCGTCACAGGTTGGATTCCGGCGGAGGCTGTGGTGAGCGTGTAGGCTGGCGCAGTTTTAGCCCTGTCATCGAACCTGGACAACCACTGCGGCGGTATGTTCTCCCACCGTGGCCGTGATCGTAGCCTGACCGGCGCTTCTAGCCTCTAGTTCGACTTCCCTCTGATTCTCTGCATTGACGGTGACGCTGACCACCGTGGGATTTGTCGTCTCCCATTGAACCTCTACGTCGGCATCGACGGGGAGCACATCGGCCCAGACATCCAAGATATCGCCGATGCGAAGGGTCACCTCGTTGATGTTGCCGACCTGAAACAGCCAACTGATTGCCACAGATGTCGCATTCTGCACCGATACGGGGTTATTTGGTGTCGGTGGCGGCGTTAGCTCGGCTGCTGGCGTCACTGCAACTTCTTGCTCCGGTACAGGCACCGGCATATCCTCTCGCCCTCCGTCAAAATTGAAAACTGCCGCCACTATCATCACCACTGCCGCAATGGAGACCAGGACAGCGACCAGCGGGAATTTTCTCTTTTTCTTCTCAGGTTCTTGCATCACGGCTTCAGATTCCTCCATTTTTTATTTGCAATTATAGTAGCTTATCACAGGGTTTGTCAATTCCCCTGCAGAGCGGAGCACAAAACTCCCACGGGGCGCATCTCGTGGAATAGGCCTTGACTTTGGAAGCATAGCCGTTGTATAATGTCAAAGCTGTCCCACGATAGCGCATATATTCTGGAGAGATGTCCGAGTGGTCGAAGGAGCACGATTGGAAATCGTGTAACGGCAAAAACCGTTCGGGGGTTCAAATCCCCCTCTCTCCGCCACAACCTGAAAGACCATTGAAAACATTATGTTTTCAATGGTCTTTTTCTGCGTCTACACGTTTTTTACACGATTTTATCCAAAGCTTGTGTCGCCCGTTCTTCTTCACGGGGATATAGGTGTGCGTATGTATTCCATCTGCTCTGGTGGGGCTAGGTGACGGATACCGTCTGCAACTTCCTTTCTATCGTGTATTTTCGTTGGGATACCAGTATATCAGCCTTGTCAAGGGTAGGGTGGAGATTTTTGCGGTCTGTGCAAAAATACTACCCGACCTTGACAACGGGAGGGAGATAAAATAGCAAGCGGCCTTGCGGCACAATGTGTCGCAAGGCCTTGGGTACAGATAATGTTTTTCCGGCGGGACTTCAACCCTGCCAGTGGTTGTTATGTCGCAGATATGTTTTGCCCTTTATTCAAAACAGCCTCACATTTTGCACTAAGATAATTTTGTAGTCCTGCACTTGCGATCGCTGACAAATCAATAGATTTATCAACTATTAAATTTTGAATTATACTGTTAACATCTGCGCCACTATTCAGCTTCTCCATAAAACTTGCCGGGTTTGCCTTAATGTTATCTATAGTTTTTTCAAGTATCTTGCGATTCATGGATGTACTATATTCTTGTGCGCTTTTTTGGCCTTCTGGCGTTAGAATTCCAACATAGGTTGCATTTGGAAATTTCTCTAATTCATCGCCTTTATAGTTAGTATTGTTTATCATCACATATTCAACAGCGAACAAATCAGATTGCAGGGAAGTATCAAAATTATTTTCTTTTACCGTTCCAATTTTAAAAACTTCATTGCGATAATAAATATTCAGCAAATACAATGCAGCCATAGCTTGTATCAAAGAACGAATGGTTGCTCTATTTAGCTCATCAACTCTACTATGTTTAACAGCTTGATAGGACTTTTGCCAACTGGCCTCGCCTTTGTGTGCGTTTTTCAGAGGTAAAAAAATGCGATTTTCATCCTTTTCAAAATACATCGTCGTTGCAACTAAAATGATTTGCTTTTTTGATAACTTCCACTTTCTATCAAGCATTTTTAAGCAATCAAAATCATAATTCAAAAACCTCTCTTCCCCCTCTGCATCTTTTGGATTCATATCACCGCCTTCAATTTCATAGAGAGCTTTAGATATAGATTCAACTTCCACAGCACAGCGGAGTAAAAGCTCTGCGATTTTAACAGAATGCACTCCTACCTGCTTATCGTAAAAATGTATGCTATATGATAGTTCAAGAACTTCTTTTTCAAGATTTTTATACACAGGCCAGAACAAATTCATTTTTGCCATGCTTATCCCTCCTCAGCAATTTTTATCTCCAACTTTTCTATCAAATTATATCATGCCGTCCTGTCCAAAAACAAGGCCGCAGGCCACTACTCAACTTCGGGACAACTTGTCCCAGAAGTGTCGGGTTTGAGGGAACCCCAACAAGCAGAATTATGTTTCGCATTACGACCGCTCCCAAGCGAAGATGGAGGCATCTCCTGTGCGGATGTAGTAGTGGGCCGCCGTCTCGTTCATAAGTACTGCGTCTACCTGCCCCTGCCGGAGGGCGTCTAAACTGAGGGCCAGGCACTCTTTGGATAGAACCTCTCCCAACGAATCTCGAAAAGAGGTGTTCTCCTCCAGAGCCCACTCGGTGGCGGAGCCCTGGTGCAGGGCCAGCGTCCCGTTTCGCATTCCCCGCAGAGTTGTAATCCCGGACTGGCTCATAGTGAGGAGGACTTGGCGGTTTTCCATATAGGGTGCGGTGTGCTCCATCCGCTCCAGGATGTGATCCGTCAGGGCCAGGCCGCCCCAGATGCAATCCACGTTACCGCTGACAAGCTCCATCTCCCGGTCAGTCCAAGCGATGGGAAAAAAATCAATCTCCCAGCCGAAGTAGTCTCCTACGGCCCGGGCCAGGTCTACGTCAAAGCCTCGGAAAGCGCCGGAGGCGTCTAAATAACTCATAGGGGCCGCTGCTGCGTCGATCCCGACGATGAGACGGCGTTCCCGCACATTCTCCAGCTCCGCTGTGGCATATGGGTCGGCGGGGATGGCGGTGGGGTCGTGGCCGAACCAGCTCTGGGCAATCTGTCCGACAGTGCCGTCGGCGGTGAGTACCTGGAGTGCGGCCCAAACCTGATCCCGCAAGGCGGCGTTGCCCTGCCGGAATGCAATGCCGAAAGATACGATACCAACCGCCTCGTCGATGACCACCGGAACCGGCGGGCCGGGGTCTGGGGTATCGCTGCAGGCCGCAAGGGCAGGCAGCAAAAGCGCCAGGGCAATCAGGCAGGTGAGGGATCGGCAGGATATACGTTGTTTCATCTGATCCACCCCCTATTTTCCCGTAGAGCCGAAGCCGCCGATTCGCAGCGCTGCGGCCTGATCGCTCTCGGTGATGCCGTAGGGCAGGAAGATGCTCTGGACAAATCCGGCCCCCACGGCCAGTTCAAAATGCCGGCATGTCAAGCTATCGTTGGTGAGCTTAACTAGGATGTGTCCCTCGTTGTCGGCGTGGTAGTAGTCTGAGTCGATAACGCCCACGGTGTTGTCCAACTGCACCCGGTATTTGAATCCGTGGCCGCTGCGGGGCAGGATCCCCAGCCACCAGCCGGGGGCGATCCGCACCCGGATTCCCGTGGGAACGGTAATGGTCTCCCGTGGGGCCAGGGAGAAGGCAAAAGGTGTAAAGAAATCATACCCCGCCGACCCCGCCGTGGCCCGGACGGGCAACGTGATATTGTTATAAGCCGCTTGGAGCTCACTCTCCTTTAGCGGCATATCACAGGTCTCCGCCCCCATTTTAAATTGGGGGAAACTAACCCGTTCAAATTCTGCAATGCGATGCAATGGCAATGCCTCCCTAGGAAAATGCTTTTTCGTGCTTCTCCCGCCCCAGGCGAGGAACGCACGATTAAAGTGAAGTTATATTATAGCGCATTTTTCAGCAAATGTCACTCATATTTCGTGAAAGGCTGTTCATACTGAATGAGAAACGGAGGATTCGCTATGAAACGAACGCTTGCAGCACTTCTCATTCTACTCACGTTAAGCCATCCGGGTGCGGCTTGGGCGGCGACGCCGGAACCCGTGGAAGTGCCTATTATCATGTACCATAAGGTTACCCGAGATCGGGGGCAGTTGGGGGAACACGCCATCACCCCCGGAGAGCTGGCGGCGGATCTCGCCTTTCTCGCAGACAGCGACTACGAAGTTGTGACCATGAATCAACTGGCGGCCTTCGTCCTGGGGGAGGGGCGCTTGCCGGAAAAGCCCATTGTCCTCACCTTTGATGACGGCTATTTCAGCGACTACCGCTATGTCTTCCCCCTGCTCAAGCAATACGAGATACCCATCGTCTGTTCCATCATGGGAAAAATCACCGACACGTATACAGAGGAGGGCAGACAGGACATCAATTATCCCCATCTGACTTGGCCGCTGATCCGAGAGATGGCGGCATCAGGTCTTGTGGAGTTTCAAAGCCACGGATACGACCTCCACGGATCACAGCGCGGAGCCAAACAGAGACGGGGCGAGACCGACGAGGCATACGCAGATCGGCTTGCGGCAGATTTAAACACATTACAGCGCCGCATAGAGGCGGAGTTGGGCGTGCGCCCCACCAGTTTCACCTACCCTTACGGTGCCAGGAGCCGTACCAGTGATGAAATTTTAAAATCACTGGGCTTTTCCGCCAGCTTGATCTGTGAGGGGCGGAGAAATTTCATATCCCGAGGGGATGCGGACTGTCTGTTCGGCCTGGGCCGGATCAATCGTCCCCACGGGCGATCATTGGAGGAAATTTTAGAGCGGTAGGGGTGGTTGGCAGTCCGCCCGCAATACAAAAACACATGTCGTTTGGCGGAACGATTGCCACCGTCCCTCACAAGTATGCCCGCCGGCAGGAAAATCATGTGCCAATTAATAGACAAAAGCGTCTGTATTTGATAGAATGAAATGTAGAAAATTTTACAGCGCTTTCCCGCCGTAGGCGGGAAAACATAAAAGCGATCTATGGAGCACATGATGAAACAGATTATGCTCATCATAAACCCCAAATCGGGGACAGGGCAATACCGGACGGATATCTCTGGGATTCTAGAGGTGTTTGGTCAAAACAATGCCGTCGCCACGGTCTATATGACGACCCATGGCGGACACGCCACAGAGCTTGTGATGGCCCATGCCCACAAGTATGACATTGTGGTCTGCTGCGGCGGAGACGGTACCTTGAGCGAGACCATCGCCGGACTCATGGCCCTGGAAAAGCGTCCGCCTGTGGGCTATATCCCCACGGGGACTGCCAACGACGTGGCCGCCACCTTGCGCCTGCCCAAAGAGGGGGCCGAGGCGGCCCGGGTGGTTCTTGCCGGCAGACCAATCCCCTTTGATGTGGGGCTGTTTGACGGAGAGCACTTTGCCTATATCGCCGCTTTCGGCGCATTCACAGAGGTCTCTTACAAGACCCCGACGGAAAATAAGCAGACCCTAGGGCACTTGGCCTACGTATTAGAGGGCATGGGCCACCTAGGGAAGATTATCCCCCGGAAGCTGGTGGTGGAATACGACGGCGGAAAGCGGATTGAGGGAAAATTTATCTTCGGCGGCGTGTCCAACACTACGTCTATTGCGGGACTTGTCAGGCTCCGGCCGGAGCTGGTGGATTTGGGAGACGGGGAATTCGAGGTTATCCTGGTGAAAAACCCCAGGAGCCTCATGGCCTTAAATGCCCTGTTTATGGATATCGTCACCCAGAAATACGATTCCAAATACGTGCAGATCTTCCGTGCCAAAGAAGTCCGGTTCCAATTTGAAGAGCCTGTCCCCTGGACCAGAGACGGCGAGGCCGGCGGCCTCCACAAAGAGGCGCATTTTCAAATCCTGCAACCCGGTGTGCAGATTCTAGTGCCCAACGAAACGGAGTAACCTGTTATGAAACGCAACATTCTGGCAGTAGGTGACGTGGTGGGCCGCGGAGGGCTGGATTACCTGGTGCGCCACCTGCGATCCATCATTGCCATGCGGTCTATTGATTTTACCGTGGTCAACGGGGAAAACGCCGCAGTCATCGGCTTGGCCCCCGCCCAGGCGGAAGAGATATTTGACGCCGGGGCCGATGTGATCACCCTGGGCAACCACACCTGGGGCAAACGGGAAATTATCCCCTATTTAGACGATACCCCCAATATTATCCGCCCGCTGAACTATGCGCCCCAAGTACCGGGCCGTGGATTCGTCCGGGTGGAGCGGGACTTCGGTACGGTTTTGGTAGTCAACCTTCTGGGCCGGTTCGCCATGGATTTCGGAGCGGAGAACCCCTTTCTGGCCATGGATCAATTACTGGCTGAGGAGCAGGCGGATATTACCCTGGTGGACTTTCACGCCGAGGGCACCAGCGAAAAGCTGGCTCTGGGACACTATCTGGACGGCAGAGTAACCGCTGTCTGGGGAACTCACACCCATGTCCAGACCTCGGACGCCGCCGTGTTCCCCAAGGGGACAGGCTATGTGACGGATGTCGGTATGACGGGGCCGATCCACTCGGTGCTGGGGGTGAAACCGGAGCAGTCCATCTCCATGTTCCTAGGGAATCCCCGGAGCAGATTTGAGGCGGCAACCGGAAAATGTAAGTTGGAATGCGTTATCTTCACCGTGGACACGGAGACTGGAAAAACCGAACATGCGGAGGTGTTGAGAATCCATGATTAAACTACTACACGGGGCAGATTTTCACTTAGACTCCCCCTTTGACGCCCTGCCGGAAGAAAAAGCCGCCCAGCGGCGGCAGGAGCAGAGGGAGCTCTTGGGCAGACTGGCGGATCTGGCCAATACAGAACAAGTGGACGCCGTCCTTCTCGCCGGGGATTTACTGGATAGCAACAAGAGTTATTACGAAACCGGCGAGGTTCTTATAGCCGCCTTCAGGAAAATCAAGGCCCCCATATTCATCGCACCGGGCAACCACGATTATTATCACAGGTACTCCCCCTGGGCGGTAATGAAATTGCCGGAACACGTCCACGTATTCAAATCCGGACAACCGGAGGCGGTGGAGCTGCCGGGCAAGGGGGCAGTGATCTGGGGCGCCGCCTTCACGTCCGCCGCATCGCCCGGTCTTTTGGCGAACTTCCCGCCCGTTGCGGATAAGAGCAAGATACACGTCATGGCCCTCCACGGACAGTTGGGGGCGGAGGGGGCACGCAATCCCTACAACCCCATCACCGAGGGGCAGGTCGCCGCAACGGGGCTCCACTATCTGGCCCTGGGCCATCACCACAGCTATCCGGGCCTGTGGCGATCTGGAGATACATACTACGCCTACAGCGGCGCACCGGAAGGCCGGGGCTTTGACGAGACCGGGCCGAAGGGCGTCCTATTGGCCGAGGTGGATCAAAATAAGACGATCACCCGTTTTGTAGCGTTGGGCAGTCGGCAGTATCACAAGTTCCAGGTGGATCTCACGGACAAGCTGGACGTATTCGCCGCCGTCTCTGCCGCTTTGCCCCCAGATACGGTGCGGGATATCTACCGCATGGAACTCACCGGAGAATACGACGGCAAGCTGGACTTGGATATGCTGGTCAAATCTCTGGAAGATCGGTTTTTCCACTTAGAGATACGAGACCGCACCCGTATTCGCCGAGATATCTGGGCCCAGGCGGAGGAGGATACCCTGCGGGGCCTGTTCTTGCGCAAGATGCGCATCAGATACGAGGCCGGGGACGAAGCAGAGCGGGAGAAAATCGTCCTGGCTGTCCGCTACACCTTAGCCGCCATGGATCAGGGCGAGCAGTGGAGGGTATAGACGATGATAATTAGACGATTGGCCGCCTCGTTCGGCGTGTTAAAAAATAGTCGGATGGAGTTAAAACCGGGCTTAAACATTGTCCAGTCCCCCAACGAGCAGGGGAAGAGCACCTGGTGCGCTTTTATCCGGGCCATGCTCTACGGCATCAACAGCGCCGAGGGAGATAAGGCCGGATATCTGTCGGAAAAGACAAAATACCGCCCCTGGTCTGGCGTGGATATGAAGGGTGCCATGGAGGTGGAGTCCGACGGGCAGCGGCTCGCCATCCAGCGCACGGCTCTGGGCGCTACGCCTATGAAGCGGCTGGATGTGCGGTATGCGGACACCGGCCAAGAGGTGGCGATCCTCATGCGAGAGGATCTGGGAGAGGTGCTCACCGGGGTGTCGGAAGAGGTCTTTACCCGGAGCGCATTCATCCGGCAGTCGGGGATGAAAATCTCTCAGACAGGCCAGTTGGAACAGCGAATCTCCGCCCTGGTCTCCGCCGGAGAGGAGGGCGTATCCTACACGGATACGGCCAATACCCTGAACTCCTGGCTCCGGAATCGGAGACACAACAAGACGGGACAGATTCCGGCAATCCAGGCCGAACTCACAGCGTTGGATCAGACCCAAAGCCGCCTGGAGAAGGCCTCTGTGGCCTATAATAGGATTAGTCTGGACTTGGAACGAGTGGCAGCGCAGAGCAAGGACCTGACTGTGGATTTACAAATCCATGAGGAGCTCACCAGACGCACGGAGCGGCAGAATATACTCCAGACCCGGAAGAAATTACAGGAGCTGGATTGGGAGATTAACTCTCTGAAAGGACAGTTGGACAAAGGAGACAGGCAAGTCACCCGGGAGCTGATCACAGATGCCAGGGCAAACTATGATCGGTTTAGCGCCCTCACGATGCAATATGCGGAGGAGGTATCCGCCAGGGATACCCAGGAGAGCGATCTCCATCTCGTCGAGGAGGAGCGGGTAACTTCCCCCTTTGAGGGGTGCGATGTAGAGACGGCACGGGAGACCGTGGTCGTCGCCGCAGAGGAGGATCTGGCGGCGGAGACCGCAGCCGACTTTAACCAGCGGAACTATACGGTTCCTATAGGCCTGCTCTCCGTGGCTGCCGTCGGCGGTTTGGCCGCTTTTCTGCTGACCGATCTGCCCTCCTATTGGGTGACTGTCGGCGGGGCGGCGGGCGTTGTGCTTCTGGTTAGTCTGCTCTTTCGGAAGCGGGGCCGTGCAAAGCGTGCACGGTGGAAACGAGAGGAGCGGTTCTCCTATCTGCGGATTGCCGACGCCGGCGCACTGCGCCGGGAACTGGAACAGTATGAGCAACTCTGCAGCCGGAGAGAGGAATTGCAAAAGGCCTTCTCCCAGGCGGAGGTGGCCTGCGAGAAGATCATGGCGGAGCGGGATGCGTGTCAAAGCAACTTCCAGGCGGCCGTCCGCACCTTCGCCCCGGAGGTGCGGGATCCGGCTGAGGCGCTCCAGGCCATGAGAGAAGCGGGCAAAGTGATAGATCGTTTAGAAGTTGTCCAGCGAGAGCGGGACATGACAACTGCTATGCTCAAATCCATGACAGTTCGCTACGAGGGAGACCCCTTTGCCCCAATCCCCCAAGATGACTTAAAATCCCCCTTGCGCAACAAGAGCGAGACCAACTATGATCTCAAGCGGACGGAAAAAGAGCTGGAGACCTTAAAAAGCAACTATGCCATGGCAAAAGGCGAGCTCCGTGTTTTGGGAGACCCCGTTGTGCTGGGGGCCAAACGGGGCGCTCTGACGGATCGGCTGGCGGAACTCACGGCCCAGTATGAGGCGTTGGAACTGGCTGTCGCTGTACTGGAGGAGGCGGATGGCGAGATGGCGGCCCGGTTCTCCCCCATGCTTGCCCAGCGGGCGGGCTATTACATGGAACGGCTCACTGACGGCGCTTATAAGCGGGTCTTATTCGATAAAAACCTCACCCCCAGCGCCGAACGGGCGGGGGAGAGCGTGAGCCGGGATATCCTATACCTCTCCGGCGGCACGGTGGACCAGATATATCTGGCCCTGCGCCTGGCCATCTGTGACCTGACTATCCCCCAGGAGCGCCCCTGTCCCCTGATCTTGGATGACGCCTTGGTGGCATTCGATCAAATCAGACTGGAGCGGGCCCTGACCCTGTTCAAAGAACTGGCCCAGACCCGCCAGGTGATCTTGTTCACCTGCCACGACAGGGAAGCGGAGTTTTTCCAGGATGACGGGCAAGTGAATATGGTTAACAGTTAATAGTGACTCGTTTTGAGAGGGGAGATACCATGCAAATTATCGTAAAAACGCCCAGCGAGGCGGAGCGGCAGGATATGCTGACGAAACCTATTTGGACGTGTGAGGTCTCCGAGTTCGATTGGTACTATGACAACGAGGAGCACTGCGTACTCCTAGAGGGCCAGGTGACCGTCACCTTTGACGGCGGAAGCGCTCAATTTGGTGCGGGGGACTACGTGATATTCCCTGCGGGGCTGTCCTGTGTATGGAAAGTGACGCAGCCTGTGAAGAAGCACTATGTGTTTTTGTAGGAACCTCACTCCAACACCCGAACCACCGTATCATTCCGAAACGCCCTGACCTGATATAGCACATCGCCCTCTAAGGGCCCAAATACGAAGTGGCCTGCGGGGTCGGTGGAGGTTTTGGCGATCAGTGCGGATTCGCCTTGCGCTTCCCCGGTGCGGAAGAGGAGGACGGAGGCACCGGGGACGGGATTGTCCGCCGGATCCAGCACGATGCCGTGGATGGCGGCGGATTTATCCGGCTCCAACCGGAGGATTGTTTCAATTAGCTCGCCACAGGCGGGCTTGCAGTAGAACTGGGCGTGGGCGCTCATGGGGCGGGTCTCCTTTGTGTGGATTCTTGCCCTAGTATACGCCGCAATACGCCCCCCGTGCCTTGACAACCGGGGTGGTCCGCTATAGAATATGCAGGATTGATGAGTTACTACGTTGAAGGAGATAACATAAATGGCAAAAGAAAAACAACAGGTTGAACAGATCACCGATATGGAGGTCGATTTCGCCCAGTGGTATACCGACGTGGTCAAAAAGGCGGAATTAATCGAATACGCCGGCGTCAAGGGCTTTTATGTGGTGCGGCCCTATGCCTATGCCATTTGGGAGAATATCCAGAAAATCATGGACGGCATGTTCAAGGAGTTAGGCCACGAGAACGTGTCCATGCCCTTGCTGATCCCGGAGAGTTTGCTCCAAAAAGAAAAAGACCACGTTGAAGGGTTCGCCCCTGAGGTGGCCTGGGTCACCCATGGCGGCAGTGAGGAGTTGACGGAGCGGCTCTGTATCCGCCCCACCTCTGAGACCTTATTTTGCGACCACTACAGCCGGATTGTCCGCTCCTGGCGGGATCTGCCGAAGTTGTATAACCAGTGGTGTACCGTTCTCCGCTGGGAGAAGGCCACCCGGCCGTTTCTGCGCCATCGAGAGTTCCTCTGGCAGGAGGGGCATACCGTCCACGCCACGGAGGACGAGGCCAGGGCCGAGACCATGCAGATGCTGGAGGTCTACGCCGACACCTGCGAGAACTGGCTGGCCATGCCAGTGATCCGGGGCCGCAAGACGGAAAAAGAGAAGTTCGCCGGCGCAGTAGAGACCTATTCCATCGAGTGTATGATGCACGATACCCGGGCGTTACAGGCCGGTACCAGCCACTATTTCGGCGACGGGTTCGCCCGTGCCTTTGATATTACTTTTACGGATAAGGACAACACGATCCAATACTGCCACCAGACCAGTTGGGGCGCATCTACCCGGCTCATCGGGGGGATCATTATGACCCACGGGGACAACAACGGCCTCATCCTGCCGCCGAAGGTTGCGCCCATTCAAGTGGCCATCGTACCCATTGCCACCCATAAGCCGGGTGTCATGGAGCGGGCGGCGGAGCTGTTGGATCGGCTGAAAGCCGCCGGGATCCGGGTCAAGCTGGACGAATCCGACCAGAGCCCCGGCTGGAAGTTCGCCGAGTACGAGATGAAAGGCGTCCCCCTCCGGCTGGAAATGGGGCCACGGGACTTGGAGCAAAATCAGTGCGTATTGGTGCGCAGAGACAACGGGGAAAAAGTTGTCATCTCCCAGGACGACCTAGAATCCCAAGCGGCCGCCGCATTGGAAGCGGTACAGCAGGGGCTCTACGAGAAGGCGAAAAAACATCTGGACGCCCACACCTTCACTGCCCAGACGCTAGAGGAGGCCAAGACCCTCATCGCCACTGACGGCGGATTTGTCAAAGCCATGTGGTGCGGAGAGAGAGCCTGCGAGGAACAGATCAAAGACACCACCAGTATCACCTCCCGGAACATCCCATTCGACCAGGAGCGAATCAGCGAGACCTGCTTTGCCTGCGGGAAGCCGGCTGAAATGATGGTCATCTGGGGCATGGCGTATTAAGAAAAAGGGATTGCCGCATGTGGCGGCAATCCTCGTCCTGTCTGTGTTTGCTACGATCAGGCGATGAGCTCCCCGCTTGTGAGGAAGGCCTCGGCGGTCATTAATACGCCTAGCTTGTAGCTGTAGATTTGGCTTTTTAGGGTGACGTGTGAATTGAGATTCATATATGCGTCCAAATACTGTTCGAGGAGTTCTTTTTCTTCTGCACTGAGCCGCTCTAGGAGCTTTTCTTCTAGGATGATTGTTATCCTAATTATATAGGATATTTAACATCCTGTCAATGGTTTTTTACAAATATTTTGCGAGGGTTAGAAAATGGCTACTTTTTCTGGTAGATTGAAAGAGCTGAGAACCGCTAAAGGTGAAACCCAAAAACAAATTGCTGAATTTTTAGGAATTGCGGAGCGGAATTACAGACGGTATGAAGCCGGAGACGTTGACCCAACGGCCTCAAACACAATGCTGCTCGCCGACTATTTTGACGTCAGCACCGACTACCTCTTGGGTCGCTCGGACATTCCCCGGCGGCAATAAAAATTTTCCTTGCATTTTTCGCTGAAATCTGGTATCATATAATCCGCTTTGATTTATAAATCTATAATCATTGAACTTACGGAGAGAACTTCGTTTTATTTCAATCCCTGGGGGGAGGTGCAACAAGATGGCAAAGTGTCAATATTGTGATAAGGGTGTCTCCTTCGGTATTAAGGTCAGTCACTCCCACAGACGGTCTAACAGAATGTGGAAGCCAAATGTGAAGCGTGTTAAGGCTGTGGTAAATGGTTCGCCCAGCCGTGTACACGCCTGCACGAGATGTCTGCGCTCCGGCAAAGTCGAGCGGGCTGTGTAGGATTTCTGCAATAGACGCAAAAAAAGGCTGTCTCTTCCAAAGAGACGGTCTTTTTTGTATTTAGCACCAGGGTAAGGGAATAGGCATAGGATAAGACAAAAATCCCTTGTGAGGTGTTTGGCGTTGCGTATTGCAGAGATACTAATCCTGGTTTTTGCCCTGTCCATCGACGCCCTGGTGGCGTCCTTCGCCTATGGGAGCCAACGGATCAAAATTCCCGTCAGATCTGTCTTGACGTTGAGTTTAATCTGCAGCGGCATTTTAGCTCTGGCCCTGTATCTAGGCACCCAGGCGGCGAATTACATAGATGACCGGCTCATCGGCGGGCTCAGCTTTGCCATTCTCTTCGGTCTGGGGCTGATGCGAATCTGCGACAGCTCTCTCAAGACCTGGATCCGCAGACGGGGAGATCGTGGACACCAGATCAATTTTTCTGCGTTTAACCTCAAATTTGTCCTCCAAGTCTATGCCGACCCCAACATGGCGGACGTGGACGCCTCCCGGATTCTCTCCCCGCGGGAGGCCCTGGCCCTGGCGGTGGCCCTGTCCTTAGACAGCATTGCGGCAGGACTGGGCGCCGGTCTCTTAGGCGCCGGGATTCCCCTCGCAGCGGGGCTCATGGCGATCCTCACCGCCATCGCAGTCGTGGCGGGGTGCTCCCTGGGGAGGAAACTGGCCCGCCGGCTCACGGCAGACATCTCCTGGCTCAGCGGGGCGCTTTTGATCCTCCTGGCGGTGCTCAATTTGTAATGGGGAGAGGAGTATGGGGGTTCAAGCAGCGAACAAAACATACTGATAAAGCTAATTGAGTGCATCGACAAAAAGAAATAACCGCCCAGTCTCGAAAACTAGCGGTTATTTCGTTTATCACGGGGTTTGTCAATCCTTTGCCGAGCGATATGCGCACCGCCCATCCACGGGACGCCCCGTGGGATTTTACCCATTCAGCACAACAGGCAGAGAAAGGAACCTACTCTTTGGGCGGATGTTTCAGATCAATAAGGTCTTTTTCTTGCTTCAAAAGCATTGCGAGATACTTAAAGGACTTTTGTGACTGTACCTCTTCAGCGGAGGTGAGTTGTGCAACGGTGTCGCCAAGGTATCTGACGGTTTGCAAAAGCCCGTCACGCTCCTCCTTCATTAGGGCCGTTTCCTCGTTCGCTTTTTGTAAGCTGTCTTGCGTTTGCCTAAGTTGGCCTTTTAAGGCCTCGATGGTTTTTTTCGATTTAAACATGTTTCCGGTTCCTTTCTGTAAATTAAATGTGGCGTTCAGGGAGGCGCATAGACCCTGTTTGTCGTACCCCCTCGAAATATGTCCTTTATTATACCAAATAAAAATTGCAAAGTAAATGCTGACAACCGAGGCGGATTTTTGTTTATTTTCGATACAACTTCGGCGTCTGGTACCTGGGCTCACAGGTCAGATTGACGCCCAGTTTGCGGAAAATATTCCCGTCCACCTGAGAGAGAATCACTGTGGAGTGGATCTCGCATCCGGCCAGTTCGGGGAGTTGGTCCATAGCTAATTTAGCGTTGGGATCCGTGACGGCACAGATGGCCAGGGCGATGAGGAGCTCGTCCGTATGGAGCCGGGGGTTCCGGTTTTTCAGATGCCCGACCTTGAGATTCTGTACCGGCTCAATGACCGTAGGAGAGATGAGCTGGATAGAGTCATCCAGGCCCGCCAGATGTTTCAGCGCATTGAGGAGCATGGCGGAAGAGGCCCCCAGCAGCGGAGAGGTCTTCCCTGTGAGAATGGCCCCGTCCGGCATCTGGATGGCGGCGGCGGGCTGATCCGTATCTGCGGCCTTGGCCAGGGCGGCGGCCACCACAGGCCGATCTTCAACGGAAATCCCGGCCTGGGTCATTAAGAGCTCTATTTTCAAAATCTGTTCTTTTTCGCCCAGGCCCTTTTGCTGGGCGCACATGGCGGCGTAATACCGGCGGATGATCTCCTGTTTGGCCGCCGACGAGACGACCTCATTGTCCCGGATACAGTGGCCCGCCATGTTGACCCCCATATCCGTGGGGGATTTATAGGGGCACTGGCCCCAGATCTCCTGGAAAATCGCCCGCAGAACCGGGAATACTTCGATATCCCGGTTATAGTTGACGGTTGTGATCTCATAGGCGTCCAGGTGGAACGGGTCAATCATGTTCACGTCTCCCAGATCGGCCGTGGCCGCCTCGTAGGCGATATTCACCGGGTGGCGCAGGGCCAGATTCCAGACGGGAAAGGTCTCAAACTTGGCGTAGCCAGAGCGGATCCCCCGGATGTGGTCGTGATAGAGCTGGGAGAGGCAAAACGACATTTTTCCGCTGCCGGGTCCGGGCGATGTAACCACCACCAGAGGCCGTTCCGTCTCCACATAGTCGTTTTTGCCATAGCCCTCGGCACTGACAATCAGCGGCACATCGGAGGGGTATCCCGCAATGGGATAGTGGCGAAAGACGGGGACGCCCAACGTCTCCAACCGGGATCGGAACTGCCGGGCGGCGGTCTGGCTGTTGTACTGGGTGATGACGACACTGCCGACAAAAAAGTCGAACTCCCGAAAGGCGTCAATGAGGCGGAGCACGTCTAAATCGTAGGTGATGCCCAAGTCTCCCCGGACTTTGTTCCGCTCAATATCTGCGGCATTGATGACAATAACGATCTCCGCCTGTTCCCGCAGTTGGTGCAGCATACGGACTTTGCTGTCCGGGGCGAACCCAGGCAGAACCCGTGCGGCGTGGAAATCGTCGAAGAGTTTTCCTCCAAATTCCAGGTAGAGCTTGCCCCCAAAGTGGGCGATGCGCTGTCGGATGTGCTCGGACTGTATCTGCAGATATGCGTCGTTGTCAAACCCCTGGCGCTTCATAGGCATCTCCCCCATATGGAAGGCTGCAAAGAATGTCTCTTTACAGCCGATTGTAGTTTGTATTCTATTCTACCGGATATTCGCCGACAAAGCAACAGGAATTTCGACGAGAAACGATTTGGCTCCCTCCGTCAGGCTTCGCCTGCCTGGGGAAAGGCCGGTAAAGTGGGTTTGGCTTTTTATCACGGCAACTTCACACCCTCCAGCTCCAACAGATACGCCTTGTTGGATAACCCGCCGCCGTAGCCCGTCAGGCTCCCGCTGCTCCCCACGACCCGGTGGCAGGGGATGAAAATGGAGATGGGATTCCGGTTATTTGCCAATCCCACCGCACGGCAGGCACGGGGGTTGTCTATGGCTTCGGCCAAGGCCTTATAGCTCCAGGTGACGCCGTAGGGGATGGTCTGGAGCGCCGCCCATGTCCGCTTCTGGAAGGGTGTACCCTGGGGGGCCAGAGGCAGGTCAAACTGGGCCAGTTTTCCGTCAAAATAGGCGTCCAGTTGATCGGCGCACCGTTGGAGCAGGGGCGTCATCTTCTGCTCCCCCTCCACAGGGGAGAACTTCAGATGGGTGATGGCACCGTCTTGTTCTGCTATGTACAGGGGACCGATTGGACTTTCATACGTCATGGTGAACATGAGATAACCCTCCCTATTATACGCAAATATAAAACAAACGGGCGGCACAGTTGCGCCGCCCTGCGGTATTTATTTTAGCTCCCCGCTATTGCCGTGTAGACCCGCTTATAACCTGCACCGTTTCGCAGGTGGGTTTCCTCTCGCCAGCTTCATGGCTTCCAACATCCAACCCACGGCCAAAGGCGTGGGCCGGGAGGCTTGCTCATCGACTGGCGAAGCGCAGAATCCCTTATAAGAAATGTGGGTTTAAAGGGCCTATCACGCACAGAGCAGGGAAAAATTCACAAGTACAACTATTCAGCGCTCTCCGGCGCACCGTCCTCCAGTTCGTCGGAAAAGATGCGTTCCATGAACAGGGCATACACCATTTCCGCTTCCTCTTCGCTGTCCGGGAGAGCGAGGAGTTCTTCACCGTCTTCCTCAATGGCTTTGAGGATAATGATCTCCAGTTCCTCCGCCTCATCGTCGGTGTCGGCGGGGATAAAAGCGTGGTAGCATACGTCGTTGTGGATTAGGGCATCCAGCAGTTCCAGCTCAAACTCATTTCCGTCCTCATCTGTGATGGAGACAAAATCTCCGCCGAAAGTATCGCTCATTATGAACCCCTCCTTTTCGTACTCCCATTCTACACCACTGGGCCGGAAAATGCAAATACAAAAAAGCAAAAATACGTTCCATTTTTTCGGCTAACTTAACTGCCGAAATCCTCTAAAATTTCGATCATCTCCTGCCGGGTCTCTACGGTGATCCCCCGCTCTACGGAGGCCCGGTCCACACTCGGAAGGTTGGACACGGGGACGTTGGTGATATAAACCGGATGGCCGCGGCCCCTGAAGTACACGGCGATGTAGCCGTCCAAACCCCGGATTACATATCCCGGATGATCTGCAATGTCGGCCAGCCGCTCTACCAGATAGTCGTCCGTGGCGGAGATTTGGGCAATGGCCATACTGCCCATGACAAGGGCAACAGCCAAAAGCACGGCCAGGGAGACCAGCTTTGTGGTTTTGATTCTGTTCACGGAGAAGCACCTCACTCTGTATTTTTACGGATAGTTTCCCCAAAAACAAAAAAACCCATACGGCCCGGAAATTTTTCTGCCACAAATCCAAAAGTTGTGGTATACTAATTATAATTGGCTATAATTAAAAGCAATGAAATAAGGGAACTTTTTGCAAGGTCTCTTCGTCATTAGAGGAATAGCGAATATTTACTGACACTGTGTGTTCCCCGCCTGCGGCGGGGAAACGCCGAACGACATACACGTAAGGGAGGAACAAGCCGTGGCGTTTGACAAATTCAGGGCGAGAAGAATGGCAAAAAATGTGGCCGGGGCCGGGGTACGTACCGTAGGAGATATTGTGGGGCTGGTATTCAAAGCCCTGGGAACGGTTGTTCTTCTGGGACTCACCACTGCCGCAATCTTTGCCGTCATCCTGTACTTTTATATCAGCACGACGCTGGAACCCCAGATCGACATCAGCCTGGACGATTTCACCGTCGAGCTGACGAGCACGATTTTCCAAATGAACCACGAGACCGGAGAGTTCGAGGAAGCGGTAGACATAGAGGCGGAGCAAGTCCGAATCTGGGTTCCCTACGAGGAGATCAACCCCTATCTCATCTATGCGGCCGTGGCTTTTGAGGACAGGCGTTTCTATGAACACCGAGGGGTAGACTGGTGGCGGACTGTCGCCGCATTCCAGACGGTATTCTTTGGGAGCGATGACAGCGATGCCTTCGGCGCCTCTACCATCACCCAACAACTCATTAAGAACTTGACTACAGAGGATGAAATCACCGTCCGCAGAAAGGTTCTGGAGATTTTCCGTGCCTTAGAGTTAGAGCGGATCTATACAAAAGAAGAAATTTTAGAGTGGTACCTGAACATCTTCGCCCTGGGCGGCCGGATTCACGGCGTGGGGGCGGCGGCATACTTCTACTACGGTGTAAATCAGAGCGAGCTGACTATCGCCCAGTCCGCCAGTATTGTGGGGATTACCCAGTTCCCCACCCGGTATAACCCCTATCTCAACCCCCAATACAACCAGCGCAAGCGGGATACGGTACTCGGCGCCATGTACGCCCAGGGCTTTATCACCCATGCACAATATCTGGAGTCCCTCGCAGAGCCCGTTGTGGACAATCTGGCCAGAGTTGACGGCACCACATTTGAAATCCCCCTCTATACGTTCTATGAAGAGACCATTATCCGGGATCTGATCCAGGCGCTCCAGCAGGAGCCCCATAATCACTCTGCGGAAGTGGCCCGCCACATGGTCTTTTACGGCGGTCTGCAAATTTACTCCGCCATGGATTCCCGGATTCAGGACGTCATTGACCACGCCTTCCAGGATTGGAGCACCATTCGTGTGCCCCGTGGCGTACAGGCCTCCATTGTGATTATGAACCACCGGACAGGTCATATCTACGGCATGGGCGGACGGATCGGCGAGAAAACCGACAACATGGTGTTCAACATGGCTACCCAGGCCCGGCGGCCGCCGGGCTCGGCCATCAAACCCATATCCGTATTCGGCCCCGCCTTGGAATACGGAGTAATCCGGCCCCAGGACACGTATGAGGATGCGCCCATTCTCCTCAACGGGCGGCAGTGGCCACGAAACGCCACCGGGGTCTGGAGCCACGAGCGGCAAAATATTGTCCGGGCGCTGGCCCTCTCAACCAATACCGTCTCGGTTCGCATTTTTGACGACTTGGGCGCACAGCGCTCTTATGACTTTATGCGAGACAGGCTCCACGTCCACCTGGTGCCCGAAGACGCCGATCGTGCGCCTCTGGCCCTGGGCCAGCTCACCCACGGGATCACTGTGCGGGAGATTACAGCGGCCTATGCCGCCTTTGCCAACAACGGCATCTTCGTCCACCCCGTCACCTTTTACAGGGTCGTAGACCGCCACGGCGACGTGATTATTGACAACACCATCGGCCGCCAGGAGCCAGCATTCCGACCTGAAGTCGCCGGTCAGATGACGGCCATGCTCTTACAGGCAGTCAACAATGGTACGGGTCGCTCGGCCATTATTTCAGGCATGGACGTGGCCGGCAAGACCGGCACCACCACCGACCACAGAGACCGTTACTTCAGCGGCTACACCCCCCACCTGACGGCCTCCGTCTGGACGGGATTTGAATTCAACGACGGGCGGATCACCGGCGCAAACCCGGCGGCCGCCGTATTCCGGGATCTCATGGCCGCCGCCCACAGAGCGGCGGAACTGCCCCCGGCCAGATTTACGAACCTGCCGCCTCTGACGGGGATGTCTGAAGCCATACCCATGACTGAAATCTGCGTAGACAGCGGCCTCCTGGCCACAGACGCCTGCCACGCCTATATCGGCGGCAGCCGGGCGGAGCGTTTCGTGGGCGAATCGGAGGATGCGCCTACGGGCCTGTGTAATGTCCATCAGATGGTCTCTCTCTGTACGATCACAAATCTCTTACCCAACGAGACCTGTGAGACCCATCACCGGGGCATCCGGTCTGGAACCAGTATCGGCAACTGCGGGGAGAACCATCACCGCGATGGCGAAGAGTATCCGGATCCGGAACCGACACCGACGCCGACACCACCAATCGAACCGACGCCAACACCGCCACCGCCGCCCACACCAATACCGCCCGAGCTGACGCCGCCACCACCGCCGCCACCCACACCATTGCCGCCCGACCCAACGCCTTTCGATCCGCCCATTACCCCCAACATGGATCCACCTATCATTCCTACCACGGAAGAGGCATTGCCCGTGACCATACGGCGGGATCGCTGGGAAAAGCGAACAACGTTCCGCAGGGCGGCGTAAAGAATATACCAAGAGCAGAGGCCAACGCAGTATGCGTTGGCCTCTTTTGTATGTCAGCTTTTTTTGAAAAAGCTATTGACTTAATGGGGGTAATAAGTTATATTATACTTATTACCCCCACTAAGTGAGGTGAAATTATTTTGGGGAATAAAAAAATGGGACGTCCAACCGATAACCCGAAGAACGTATCCATTAAATTCAAGGCTGACGACGAAACGGTGAGAAAATTACAGGAAAGCAGTGAAGAACTCAACGTTTCAAAAGCGGAGATTTTACGCAAAGGCGTTCACAAGGTTTACGACGATCTCAAAAAAAAATGAGAGGAAGCGGCGCAATCCCACAAAGAAACACGCCACTTCCCACACCAACAATTGCCCGAAGGCAATCGTAGCGTAAATATTCTATCATGCGCTACCCATTCTTTCAAGGCATTGTTGGAAAACAACAACGAAAGGAAGAATTTTATGTATAGCATATTGGAGGATGCTTTTGTCAAGGGGTAAAATGATCTTCTGCAAAAAGTATAGACAGAGCCGTTTTTTCGGCTCCGTCTATACTTTTTAGCTTCAGCGATTATAAACTACCACACTACTATTCTCCTTTGCCACACACCGCCATATGAATTGCTTTGAAAGGCAGTGTTTTTTGTATGGTTCAATTTTGGGGTCTGTTAGTCCTACAAGGCTTACCACGTTCTGAGTACACTCACTGGATTCACGGCACTACCATTGCGATATAACTCAAAGTGCAAGTGTGGGCCGTCTGAATTTCCCGTCGTTCCTGTAAGGCCAATAAAATCTCCTTGCCTTACCTGTCTCGTTGCAAGGGTGATTGTGCTCGTGCCAGAGTTGGATGATTGTTGTGCAGTTCGGTTAGAAGGTATTTGCAAGGTTACACCATTGAAACTGTTAAGATGGGCAAGCACCATCCTGTATTGTCCACACGCCGATGTAAAAATAATAGAGTTACCAAAGGACGTGAGCGTCCTGGTGCCGCCAATCGTGTTAAAGGTTTGTCTAAAGGACACCGTTCCATTGGCAGGAGCATAAACTCTTGTGTTCATGGGAGCGCGGAAATCACAAAAAAAGCCATTCGTTCTTGCAGTGCTGGAGTGTACCATTTGCCCCCTCAAAGGGAATCTCACGGTATTATTCACTTGCGGTTGCGTAACCGTCACATTGAGTGTTCTAGTCGCCGATCTACCACCCGCAAAGGCGGTGACCGTTACAGTGCGATTCCCGGCGGCGAGCGTATTTCCGCTTAGTGTCCACGTTCTGCCGTTGTTGCTACTTTGCATCCGAAATACGGTGCTATTGCCGTTAAAGCGAAGCTCTACACGATCAGCCACTGTGTTCGTTGCCGCAGTAAAGTTGAATGTATCGTTTGTGGTGCCTGCTGTTCGGTTTGCAGTTAACGAATTTACAGCAATATTCGTCTGCGGTTGAGTGACCGTCACATTGAGTGTTCTGGTCGCCGATCTGCCGCCTACAAACGCAGTAACGGTTACGGTGCGGTTTCCAGCGGCAAGGCTGTTTCCGTTTAATGTCCAAGTTCTACCGTTGCTGTTACTATTCATCCGAAATACGGTATTGTTGCCATTGAACCGAAGCTCCACACGGTCGGCTGCGATGTTCGTTGTTGCAGTAAAGTTAAATGTGTCGTTTGTGGTACCCGTTGTCCGGTTTGCGGTCAACGAATTTACGGAGACGTTCGTTGCAAGCGCAGTTATAGGGACAAGGCTGAAAAGACATACTAGGGAAAGTAACACTGCTAGGATTCTGGTAGTTTTTTTCATTTTTGGGTTCTCCTATCAATTTTTGTTGTATAATCTTGAGTTTGTGGCAGACAGAATTAATGTTGATTGCCTGGTGGATTCACGTCTTTTATCATCTCCTTTCCTATCTATATTGCGGTTGAACTTGGCACTTATAGTAACAACAGTATACAGAGTGAAAATTCCATCCTGTAATCTCAATTTTCCCAAAACAAAAACGCTGACAGTTAATAAACCACCAGCGTTAAACCTAGCAAGGAGTATATTGTTTTTCAAAAGACACTTCTTATCTTCTAACCGTTTTGTTTTTGTTTGCGCCAATTAGGTATAGAAAGGGAAGAAACAAATTTAGAGCCAATCCGATAGCGGCTCCGAATAATGCTTCACCGCCTGACGTTCCAACGCCTGTAACCGAAAAAGAAATAATCGAACTGATAACGGCAATGACGATAGCTATGATTCCATACGTTTTCAATGTTTTTGCTTTTTCAATATCGGCACAGTTCTTAATTGCCGTTATTCCTGCAAAAAGTAAAAACAGAGCAGAGATGAATCCGATAAGCACGCTTACTGTCAATGCGGTAGCACTTATATTAACTCCAAGTCTTGCCCATGCTGTAACAGTATCGTTGATAGTCAATAGGCTTACTATACCTCCGATTGCGCTAAATCCTCCCAAAATAACCATCAAAACTCCCACTACTTTTAACATTTTTCTTCCCGGCACTTCTGATACGGATGTTGTAGATTGTTGTAGAGTAGGCGCATATATATTGCCTGCTACAACATTTTTCTTAATAGCAATTGAGCAGAAGAAGCAAATTACAAAAAGAATTAACGCAATCCAAAAGCCAATGGCGATATTTCCGTCCTCGGGGCTAATCGCATAAAAACCCACTTGTCCAACATGTATAATTAAGTTTAAAAGCAACAGCCCTGCGCCACCTAAAGAAGATAGAATAGCCATCACTTTTCCTCTTGCAAGGCAACTGATAAACAGGATCACTCCGGGAACCAAGGCAGACCAGACAAAAATATCATGCCAATATCCATGGTTTAAACCTAAGGTCCCTAACGCAGTCATAAACGACTGATCTGCCCAACGCGCAAAGAGACCGCCCCAAACACTGAACATCGGTACAAAAATTACGTTTAGTAATAAGATTATTGAAAGCACTATCAACACCGTGAAACTACTTTTTTGGGGCTTCGTCGGATTTACATACGATGGTGCAGCTGGGGGTGTGTTGGATGTCGTAGGTGCTTCATTTTGTGGTTGATTTACGACAACAGGCTGATTGCTAACAGCCTCTCCGCAACTGCCACAAAATCTTCCTCCAGCTAATACTTGCTTTCCACATTTTTTACAATACATATCGAAACCCCTCTCTATGATTAGGCTCTAATGGCTGTATACCAATCTACTCTACAGATGCCATGTTTTTATTGTACAATAATCTTACACTCTCACTGTAAAATGCGTTTTACTCATTATCTCGTTTGAACAGGTTCATCTAGGAAATTCCCATCTCTGTCAATTTCAACTCGAAATAATCTACCGCCGGGGTTTCTAATCACAATATAAGCAGTTCCGTTTTCAAAGAAAGGCAGGGGAGATTCTTCTTGAACATCATATTGCTCAAGGTTTATCACTCGTTGCCCCTGAAGATTATAAAAGTTTCCGCTATTTCTGCCCCAAAACAAACCTTCTGAATATGGGCCAAATCTGCCCCCTCTGCTCAATACCTCAGTAACATTACCTTGCATATCAACTTTGAATACATTTGCATTTTGCCGTGCTTGGCTATTCGCGAGTAAATATCCATCTACGAATTGGGTAGTCATATCTGCCGCACGGAAACTAAAGCCGGAGTTTGTGTTGACATTGTAAATTGAAACGATAGAGGTTGCATCTGGATGTGGATGCTGTCCGAGTATGCCGCTAGTACCATCTGGACGTATCAGCCGGAGTGCTGTTGTTGCCGCAAACATTCCGTCTCCTAAGTACATATACCTTAAACTTCCAACAGTAAAACGAGCGAAAACGGCATCATGAAAAATGTGGTTGGCAGAAAAGGGATGAATCCAATTGCCACTTTCATCAACAACACCGAACTCTGTTCTGCTTGCATCAAAGGTTTCAACACGCCGACTCACAATAAAATAGCCGCCACCATAAACTTCTATCCTATCCCATTCTCCGTTGCTGACAGGCATTGTATTTGATGGAGTAGAGTCATTAGCTTCGATTCCGCAAGCTGCGATTAAAGATGTCATCATTAACAGAGCCAGCAATAAATAAAGTTTCTTTTTCATGGTAATTCTCCTCATCTTTTTGATTTTTTATGGCTGTGTTGTAATCACCAAATGCCATGATTCTATTGTACAGCACAACCATTAACCTTCTGTAAGATGAGTTTTACCTTTATGACGGATCTGGCTGTCTCAGATAAGCTATTCAGCTATTCATCAAAAGACATTTCCCAAACATCCGCATATGTAGCCAGCGGGCTATCAGACAGTATGCACATCAATAGAAAGCACTCATAGGGGTTTGTTATATATAGTTCACCCATCATGCACTCATTCAATATATCGTTGGTACTGTCTACGAAAGCAATATAACGGCCTTTGCTATTCATATCATATTTCTTATTTTGCGAAAAAATAAAGAAGTTCAGTGTCATCAAATCAAAGCGGTCAACTACAACAGACTTTGATAGCAGAGCGGCAATGTGCTGACGACTAAAACGTTTATTGCTAAAATATTTGGAGAGCTTAGAAGCTGATAGTTTTTCAAGATTGCCGCTTTTGTTGACTGGCGTTCCGCAACATAACACTTTTTCGACATCGCCCTCATCAATGTCTGATGGCGTCCATACTTTGCTAGAGCCAACCGGTCTTGAATCTATTTCTTGCTGTTCAGATTCATCAGCATTGTAATAATCAGCAATAAGACTTTTGCATTTCAAATACAATTCTGAGAACCACATCCCAGCGGTCACGCTTACAGAGGGAGAGTTACTACCGTTTTTGAAGCCGCTTAAATAGTTCAATAGAGATTCATCGTCTTTTATTCCTTTGATGGTATCACGAACCCCGATTGTCCTGTCCTCATAAACAGAATAGCCCGATGTAGGTTCTAATTCATCGTACTGACGTTTAAGCGACAACATTTTTGGGAACTTATAACCATTCTTATAACAATGCCAATAGATAATTTCCATAGGGTCTTTGAAATTAAAATCACGCTCACGCAAGGCTTTGACCAAGAACCCGGAAACATCCTCGACACTCATATTAAGCCCAAATCCCAACAAAAACACAACAGAGCGATTGACTGCCGCTTGCGTTAGCCAGTTTTTTGCAAGCGCGCTCATTTTAGCTGTGGTTTCAGTAAAGGATTTGGGCGTGTTGTTCTCAGCAAAGGAATCAATAATTATGTGTTGGTATTCTCGGACATTTATCTCATGGTAGTTTCCAGCCATCCCTGCTTTTAGGTAAATATACCGCTTCAAATAATCGCCGAAAGGAATTAACCTAATTTTGCTTTTCAAAAACGCAAAAATAGTCTCAGCATCATTGTCTTGAAATCCTTTCAAATCTACTGCATCGTAGAAGGCATCTTCTGAACGCTCGGTAAAGTTTAGCGAATCAATAACCGTTTGGCTAAAGTCCTCTATAGCCTTGAAATCCAGTTGTTCTCGCATATCCTCCCTCCAGACTAATTCATTTCTTTTTTGATATTTCGTAGCACATATCCGGCAAATGCCGAAAATACCACAATAAATAGGCACAGCATCAGCAAAGAAAAAGCATAGTTCGCACCTGTAAATGTGAAATAACTTTCGACTTCGTGCGCAATTTGAATGCCCTGCTGTTCCAGTCTTGTCGGTAAGCTATTCAAATTGGCTGTCGTGCCATATGCCCCAACAGAAAAACGGCAGACGGTAATCCACGAAATGACTTCAGAAGCACCTTCCAATCTGAAAATCATGCCGGAAAATAAAAGTTGCGGCATAAGTAGAAGCGGAGCGACAGTCATAGCTCTATCGGCGCTCTTGAATAACGATGAAACAAAAATACCCATTGCAGATGCCGCAAGCGCAGTCAAAAACGTCGTAAGTAACAGTTCGGAGTACGCACCAAACACCACTCCTTGACTTGGCAGCCCAACCAACAACGCAAATACGGAAGTAAGCATGAAGGACTGGATAGCACAAACTAGCCCCATCACAAGCATCTTTGAGACTATGTATGAATCCAGTCGTAACCCTGTCATATACTCACGTTTAAGAATATTTCTCTCTTTGCACACCTCTTGAATTGAGTTGAGAATGCCGATCCAAAAAGCAGAGCAAGACAAAGCAAACAGCAAGCTCCTTGTAATTTCAAATTGCTCAAACTGCTGACCGTCTGCCACCAGAGCTATTAAAGCCGCCAGCAATGGTGCTTGCAACATAATCAGCATCAAGCGAATACGATCATTTCGCATTATGTGTATATGGCGTTTGCATAGAACAGCTACTTGCTGAAGCCAGCTATGCCCTGTAGTTTGTTTTTGCATGGACGATTTTTGCCCAACAGATTTGGCATTTTGTTTTTGCTCTTTCAAATATCTATCTTTATAAATTTGAGGGTCGTTCGTTATGAGATTATAAACATCCACAACATCATCAACCGCAAAAAAACGCAGAGCTTCTTCGTAAGTACCGCAGAAGCAAAGATTACCGCCAGCACCCATAAATATAATTTTATCGCACAAATGTAGATTCAAGGTGCTATGGGTAACAAATACTACCGTCTTTCCGCTTGCTGCCATTGCTCTCAGCGTTTTCATCAAGTTGCGTTCTGTGCCGGGGTCAAGCCCGGATGCTGGCTCGTCAAGAAAGAACAGGTTGGGATCAGACAGTAGCTCTACTGCAATACTGGCTCGTTTCTTTTGCCCGCCACTTAGGTTTTTAATCAGCTTTTCCTTATGGGCGGTCAGTTCCACGCTGTTAATAACACGAGCAACTACTTCGTGGCGTTCTTTCTCTGTAAAATCCTTTGGTAGCCGTAATTCGGCAGCATAACCCAACATCGCCTCGACAGTAAGGTTGTCAAACACGATGTCTTGTTGCGGCACATAGCCTATGATGTTTTTAAGTGCATCATAGTTTTCGTAAAGGTCAACGCCATTGACAGCCACGCTACCCGCCGTTGGCAGACTATATCCGCTGATGCAGTTCATCACTGTTGACTTGCCTGCACCAGAGCCGCCAACAATTGCCACTAATTCGCAGGGCTTGATACCCAAACTTAAATCATTACAAATGATTTTTCGGTTTTTGTCCACTTTTTTAATGATATTCAGTGCGTCTACGCTGATGCCCTTTTTGAAACAGCAGTAGGAAACCTTGCCACTGCCGAAAATCAGCTTGGAATTGGTGATGAGGATTACATCTTTTTCTTGTAGCTGGATTTTTCCTCCAACCTTTTTGCCGTTGACAACAACACCGTTCGTACTGCCATTGTCAACAAGATAATACAGGTTGCCTCTCGCAATGATTTTTGCGTGGACTTTGGAGACGCTCACATGGTCGAGAACAATGTCACAGCTACTGTCTCGTCCAATTGTAGTTTCCATGTGATTTATAAGGCTGAATGTTTTCCAATCAGATTCATCATCCTGCCGTGAGAAAACCATCAACACACCGCTGAGCGTGGTTTCCACACCATCGTCAATGCGGATGGAATCACCATCTTTTACGATTCGGCTATGGATGGACTCGCCGTTGAAGATAAGTCCATTCTGGCTGTTCAAATCTTCAATCATATATAGTCCATTTACCAGCCGGATCTGGCCGTGTCTACGGGAAACATAATCGGAACGAAGCCTAATATCGTTGCTCTCATCCCGCCCAAAGGTGATGACCGCTTTACCGAAGCCGGTCAAATTAAACTCGACCGGCTCGGCTGTGCCATCAAAAATTGTTATACGGATAGAACTTGTGGAATGACCTTCCACCGTTTGCTTGTAGTGCGTGGTTTGATTGAAAATATCCTGGTTCATATCATCTTACCTTTTGTCCACAGTTGGGGCAAAACTGTCCGGAAACAGGAGTGCTACAACTCAGGCAGTTTGCTTGAAAGTTCGTCGAGGGATGTACAGGGTGCTGGACGGCCTGCGGCAGACTCTGAGTTGTTGTACCCTTGATACAACCAACTACCAGCAGAATTACACCGAGAATCAGCACACCTATAGAGAGATAAAACAAAGTATCCACGGTTTGCGCATATCCGTCATCCAACCCAACAATCCCGGCAATGCTGTCCAATCGGTATCTTTGGCTATTTCTGGAGATCAATGTGCCGGTTAAGCCGCTGCAACCTAGAGTGGTTAATATCCAACCTAATACTTTCATTTACAAATACCTCTCTATCTTGTCAAACCACATCTATCTTTAGGTTTTCATAATTACACATTATGGATAAAAACGGAAATAAGCAAAATGAATTATAGGATTGCTCCAATGGCGATCTGTGACAATCCTAAATTCGTTAACATCTGACAAGTCAATATCAAATGATATGGCTCGTGTTGCTCTATCCATGTCATGAACTTCAATTGTTCTGCCGTCTGCTTCAAACCGTATAGTTGATGAGCCATCCCGTGTTTCTCCATAAGGGATAATTGCAGTCCCCCTAAACCGTGAATATCTGCCATCAAGTAAAGCAAGAAAAGCACGGCGTTCTTGATGACCAAGATGTACTACATTTGTGTATTCATTTTGAAAGTTATCTCTTCGCACATCAGAGTCCGACACTTGATTTTCAATGCTGGTTATGTTTCTGATGTCAATAGGTCGCATATCTGAAATTGTGGCTCTGCGTGCTAATAATTCCTCATCATTCGGAACTGTCTGCAACGCACCATTGATTAGCGCAATAGCATCATCGTGTCTATTTTCTGCGACAAGCTCATCGGCCTGGGAAACAACATCGGTCACATATGACCGCTCATAGCTTCTCAACCTTTCAATAAGCAAAGAGTCATCGGGCAGAGTTCTCAATGCGTTGTTTAGAGTGGAAATAGCGTTGGCCCAGTCGTGGTTGCTAGCATAAGCGGTGGCAGTATCAAGCGCTTGTTGGCGGTTTGCGGCAGTAAATGACACTGTATAAAGAGTCAATTGCTGTGTGAGTTCGGAATCATTTTCAATTATGCGCAAAGCGTCATTCAAAATGCGAATCGCACTCTCATAATCTCCATCACCGGAATAGCTGCTAGCTGTAGTCAGAGACTCCGTCCGAAATGCGTCAATAGACCTTCTCACGCCATCTCTGGCGCAGCCATAATTGGGATCATCTTGGATCACCAGCATATACTGCCCGATAGCCCCGGCATAATCCCCTCGCTCAAACATAGTTTCTGCGGTGAGAAACGCCGTGCGGGAATCATTGAGATTATTGACAAGGGTTCTTGTTGTGTCCAATCTGTCCGAAAGTCCAGAAATATTCATTTGTGCAATCGTATTCAGCTCCATTTGCACTACGGAAAATTCAATGTTTTCGCTCAAGAAATCAGCGGCCAGTGTATCCAAGCGGTCTTCCAGCCTTCTCCGCAGGGCATCGCTGTCCGCATCCGCCGCCAGAGCTAACGCCTCTGCGTAATCTCCGTCCTCAAGCGCAGCTATTACGTCTGCGGCAGGATCGCCGAAAATGTTGCCTACAACATCACGCACACCATCAAAAATCCCACCCGGATTCAAAATGTACGCTCCAGTGGCGATTCCAGCAAGGCAGATAAGTATAACTAGGGAAACCAAACCCCTCTTTACTTTGGATTTCTTTTTCTTTTCTTTCCCGAAAGATGCGACAGGCATATCCGGTTCCTGCGCAACAGGCTGTGCCGCTTCCGGCGCACGGCGGGCCGCCGTTGTTGCGTTTAGATCAATTGGTGCGGCAACAGGTCTAGGGGAAACAGGGGACGGATTTTCTCCTTTAACGGCTCCCAGCGCATTTTTGAAAGCGGTTGGTGTTTGGAAACGCTCTGCGGGCTTAAATGCACAGGCGGCCAGAATCGCTTGTGCCAAGTGCGGACTTGCGTTTATTGGCGCAGGCATTGGTTCTCCGCTGAAACGGCGGTCAATCGCATTCTTGCGATCTTGATACTGTATGAGCTGGGCATTCGGATCAAGAAACGGTAGCCGGTTGTTGTTCAGCAATTTGTAAAGCACCAGCCCCAGGGAGTAGATATCTACTGTAGCGTCATAGTGCTTGGACGTTTTGATTTCCGGTGCCATGTAGTTATATGTACCCTTTTGGGAGAGCGATCCGCTGGTTTTTTCCAATTCGCGGGCAATCCCGAAGTCACCTACCTTGAAGTCTCCGAAAGAAGAAACAAAGATGTTTTCCGGCTTGATGTCTCTGTGCATGATGTTCCGCTGGGCGCACAACTCCAGCGCTGAACAAACATCCTGTCCCAGCTTTATAAACTCCGTTTCCGTCAGCGTTTTATCAGCTATATAATCATTAAGCGGGGTTAGTAGTTCCATGCGGATAAAGATGTCCCACCCGATTTTATCTGTCTTTTCCAGCACCTTGTAATCCTCGACGCTGACAACATTTGAGGTGCCTTTCATAGATTGCATCAATTTGATTTCATTGACGAAATCTGTAACGATTCCCTCAAAATACGAACGTGTTCCAGTGTCATCCAATCCCTCTGAGCGAATAGAAGCCAGTTCCGCATCGTTCTGAGGAATGGAAATGACTTTTACGGCAGCATTGGAGGTCACACCGTGCTCCTCCCGCACAACCTTGTAAACCTTTCCAAAAGACCCTTCACCGAGTTGATCGACAACCTCCCACTCCGGCCAGATAGCGCTTAACCTATCAATACTCACTTAAAAACGCCCCCCCTTAAAATGTTTTGCTTGAATAGATTTAATCCTTGCCTGCGAATTTCGCACAGTATAAGAGTGATATTGTCATGCCCACCCGCTTCAAGTGCTTTTTGCAAAAGTGCTTCGGAACTTTTTATGATACCACTATTCTCCGTAATTATTTTGCCTATTTCATCTTCGGAAACCATGTCTGTCAGTCCATCTGAGCAAATCAGGTATTTGTCCCTGCTTTCATACAATCCCTTTGCCACATACGGTGCAATGACAAATTCTGTTTCGGGGACTCCCAAACTTTGCGTCAGCGGCGGCTTCCTGCCTGTAATACTGGTTTCGCTGTGATCGTGAGATATTTGTGTCAACTTATTGTCACTGAACTGATATATTCGACTGTCGCCAATGTTGCAAATATAGATATCCTTCTTGCCAAACATGAGTATCGCAACGGTAGAGCCGGAACGTCGGATATGCTGCTCTTTTGCGTGTGTACAAATTGCTTTGTTCATACTGGCACAAGCCTCTAAAAGAAATTGTTTGATATCGTTTTTTGAAGATTCTCTATAGGTAGTATCAAAGCGACCTGCGGCGATATATGCGGCGACCTCGCCCTGCTGTTCGCCGCCCATGCCGTCAAAGACCGCAAAGGCTGGAAAGCTTTTTGCATCTGCCGTTCCGATAATAGATTCGGCTAAACCATCATTTTTGCTCTGTAGAAATTCGCCCATGCACCAAAAGTTGTCTTGATTTTTTGCCCGGACTAGCCCTGTATGGCAAAGTACAGTATACTCAATACAGTAACTCATTTTATCCCACTCATCTTACTTTTCTATATTCCCAAATGTCGCCCCATTGATCTATCATTCTTAATATATCCCCGTCTATTTCGTATGGAAACCAGCTTCCGCGCTCTCCCTCAAGCCGAATCCTCAAGCGACTATTATTTTCAGTTTCCCATGTAAGCGTTTCTTCTACACCCCACCACATACGTGAGCCGCTACCATCTCTACGAAACTCAATCCAGTCTTCCGCCCACTCTGTCCATTCCCATCTACCTACCAAGCGTCTATCAAGATTATCATTGCCTGATTGTGTAAAAATTACGATTGCTCCGATAATCACGATCAGCAGAACAATTGCGCAGGCAGCCATGCCAATTTTTTTATGGTTAACCTTTGGTGCGAACTGCCCATTATCACTTGGCGATGAGACTGTGAATTGATTTGTCGGAGTTGTTGGTTCTCCACTTACAACTTCTCCACAAGAGCTACAAAACCTCATTCCCGTATCAATTTGTGCGCCACATTTTCTGCAAAACATAATGTTCTCCTCCTGTGCTCTTGTCTGATCGAGCAGCATTCAAGTTCTTTCATGCTACTCAATCACTTTTTAGTTAGTATACAGTGCGGGTTTTCTCACCCTGTATTTTATGTTTTACTTTCTATCACCTGTCAGCTTTTTGCCCGCAGTTCAAGCAAAACATAGTGTTTGCGGCAAGATCGTTTCCGCACCCTGGGCATTGGCTCGCAACAGAAACTGTCGGAGCGGAACTTTGTGGCTCCACACCAGCAGTGGCCGGCTTATCGAGCGGTGGAGGATCAACAAATTGTCCAACTTTACTTCCACAACCCGTACAAAAAGCTGTGTTTGCCGCAACAGACGCACCACACGCCTCGCACAAAACTACATTATCCGTAGCCGCAGGAGCAGTGTTCATAGGCGATCCACAAGAACTGCAAAATGGAGCACTGTAAGGAACATCACCGCCACATTTCTGACAATTCACAATCCCTTTAATCTGCTTGATTTGATCTGAGTATGTAGCTATTTTCGCCTTTGAATCGTTGATTCCACCGACTAGACGAACAAAAAGCGGATCAGAAACCCCGCCGTATGTTTCATAGTATGCTTTTCCGATTTGTTGAAAGGCATTGTTTATGCTTTTTTGCTCCTCAGAAATCATTCCGTTTAATTTAGCAGTCTCTGCTAGGTCTTTTGCCTTTTGCGCTGCGCTTTGGCTGGTTTGCGCTATTCTTTTACCGATCTCATCAAATAATGGCATGACTTAACCCCCTGAAAAATGTATAGAATAGTTATCTTTTATTATCAAGTACTGCTACTTGCGTCAGCGTCCACCCCCCAACGGCTATATCTCTCTAAAATTTTTATAAGGTAGCCATATACTAACATGTGAAAATCTGCTCTGTGTAATTCCAATTTCCCCTTTTCGAATGGAGCCTTTCGTCCAAATGAGAGCTAAATATTCAAACTCTCATTGCCCTCAATAACAGAAAATACTAATTTCATCAAACATACATCAACTATCAATCAATATACGACACTTTGTCGAATAAATCAACAAAAATATTCTTAAATTGCGACATATTGGCGTTTTTATTGTGTTCACTTCTCCATTGCTTTAGGCTACTATTTGAGGTGGATAGTATGTACGCATTAAGGCTACGGGAACTAAGAGACAGATATAACCTGACGCAACAGGAGATAGCTGGTCGTTTACAACTCTCAAGCGACGCATATTCCTTGTATGAGCTCGGGAAACGCCAAATGAATTATGAAACATTGTGTTTGCTTGCAGATATGTATGACATTAGTATTGATTATTTGCTTGGTCGGTGTGATTCTAACGCAGTTGCATTGGAACATGAGGAACATGAAATCATAAAGCAGTATAGGCTACTCGACCAGAGAGGGCGGGAGACGGTCAAAGCCAATCTTGTATTTGAGGTATCTTGCACTCTCAAAAATAAAGTCGCAGCAAAATCAGCAATATAGTTTTTGTAGGCACTTGAAGGCGGCATGAATCATGCCGCCTTTGCAAATGCCTTACCTCTCCCACCCCCGTGACCGCTTTCTATTTTTCGTCCTCATCCTCGTCCGTTCCCGGCGGAGCACATTCTCCACATTGTAGCGGAGCCGATCAATCGCTTTCGCCTTATCTTTCAGCGAATCATACCGCTCATAAAGCGTCTGCCGCCTTTGCGAAAGTGTAGCATATTCCTCTTTCCATGCCCGGATTGGGAGTTTCGCTTGGCCCTTTAGGTGCTCTTTCAGATAGCTGCCAGCGGATTTGTAAAGGTCGAGCGCTTGACGGTTGGCTTCGTAAAACTTTGATTGCTTACGGGGTTTTAACGCCTTGTATTCCTCATAAACCGGGCGGTGCTGTCTGTGGATTTCCGCCTGTCGAATATGCTCGGTCAACTGCTCCATTCTGCGGGAGATGGGTTGCATCTCTGTTTGCAAGGTGCCAACCTGTCTGTACATATCGGCAACCATCTTTTGTAGTCCCGCCATGTCTTGGGTTTCGTGTTTTCGCAGAAACGCCAACGTCTGATCGGCGCTCTTCATGGCTCTGGCATCGGCAGGTTGTCCCGTCTGTCTTTCACGGGTCAAAATGTCCTCAATCATATCCGCAAGAGGCGACTGGGCGAATTTTAGAGTCTCCCGCTTTGCCCAAAGTTGCAGTTGTCGTAACTCTCTCTGAAGTTTTCGGATTTGCATATTGGCAAGCCGTATTTCCCGGTTGGCGTTCCCCCGATCCGTAGCGATGCCCTTTTGCTCCATCTGATGGGCAGAAGGGCCGAGATGGATCGTCGGGATTTGCTCAACACCCTGCCGCACATAGGAGCGGTGGTCAACTCTGGATTGGTGGCCGTGCCACTCCAAAACGGCGTTCACTGCCACTGCCCACGCCTCCCGCCAGACCTCGGCTTTCGTCTGCTCGTTCCAGTCGGTGGTGGGGATGGACTTGCATTTGTATTGGCGCTTTTTCTGGTCATAGATTTTCTCACCGTGCTTGTCAAGCGTGTATTCTTTCTTCTGCTTATCGCCCCAAGTGCCATCCTCATTTATGGGCCGCATGGTAAGCATAATGTGGGCGTGAGGGTTGCCGTCTTTCTTGTCGTGGATGGCAAAGTCGGTGCACATACCAGCGGAGACAAAATGCTGATTCACATAGTCCCGCACAAGAAAAATGTTTTGCTCTTGCGTGAATTCCACAGGCAGGGCAAGTTGAATTTCTCTTGCCAATTGGGAGTTTTTCGCTTTCTCAACTTTCTCCACGGCGTTCCATAGAACGGCACGATCTGCATACTCGGCGGTGGCGTGGTCTGGCAATAGGATTTCCGTATACACCACGCTGCCCTTGCGGGTGTAGTCGTGGATTATGCCATCGTATTCGTTTTGTATTTTTTCAGCGGCCCGGTAAGCGGCGGCGGCAACGGCAGATTTACCGCCCTTACCTCGGCTGATGATTTTGATACTGCAATGATAAATTGCCAGTGGCAAAACCTCCTCATTTTGGTGTCGCAACATAAAACATCGTGCAGAGCGTTAGTCCGAAAGGGCTAATGCTCTACACGATGTTGGCCTGGGGGTTTGGGGGCGCGGTAAGCACCCCCAATGTTGCGCCGCAAGGCGCAACCGCTCCCGGCCGGGCGCACATACCATAAACGCTTGCGTTTGTGGTATATAAGTGCGCTATTGCTCCGCAATAGAGGGGGCGTTAAGCCCGCTCTATTGTCCCGCCGCCTCGCCCAAAGGGGCGGGGCTGGCGGAGGTCTGTGCCGCAGTTCCGGTTTTTGCAGGACTGGAGGCAGTGTTGCCCTGCTGTGTGATCGGTGGCTTTGCAGGGGCGGTTTCGCCGTTTTGCAGCGGCTTTATTCTGCGTAAGGCCCTGCGGGCAAAGTCTGTATCCAGGGTTTCTTTGAGGAAGGTTTGGATTTGTTCCTCGGTGTAGTCGGCAGGGTCGGGGATGAATCCCTCCAGGATCGCCCCCCGCTGGATGAGGCGGCGGGTTCTGGCTTTGCGCTCGTCCTCTTTGTGCTTTTGGAGGAGTTGTTTCCGCTGGTTTTCTAGTTGGGCAATCTGTTCCTCAATGCTTGCGATTCTCTCAATTTTCGTTCTTGGCATATGATGTGTTCTCCTCGTGATTTTGAATTTTGTTGTAGACACGGAAAAGCTGACGTACCGTTTTGACACGTCAGCTTTTTTGACAAGTGGGGCTTATGCAGTTTTCTGTTTTTGCTTTGCAAGATACCGCCGCTGTGCTTCCCGGTGGCGTGTCTGTTTGTATCGTGCCAGTCCTTCCGCTTCCAGTTCCTCCGGCGTGAGATCGGGGATCGGCAGATCAAACTTGCCGATGAAATTGAAATAAATCTCTACCTCTTGCTCACGCTCTCCACTGGACTTGTCCGCTTCATGGACGATAATCTTCTCCACAAACTCGGCAATCATGGCAGGTGTGAGTTCGGAGAAATCCGTGTAGCGTTTCACCAAGTCGATGAATCGATCCATGCGATCATTCTCTGCCCGGAACGCATCCAGTTCTATCTGTAATTGCGCCACGGACAATTCCAACTCGGCCTGCTCCTGCTCATATTCCCGTGAGAGCGTTTCAAATCGCTTGTCTGTGAGTTTTCCGTTGACATTATCCTCATAAATCCTGCGGATTAACGTATTGAGTTCAATAATCCGCTTTTCCCCTTTGGCAATTCGCTTCTTATGGGACTTTTCAAGTTCCACCTCTCGGAGATTGGATTCCTCACGGAGCCTCTGGACAAACTCGGTCTCCCGCTCTTTCACAAAACTGCTCACGGATTGGATCGCTTCCAAAACCAGTGCTCTCAAGGCTCCGGTTTTGATCGTGTGCGCAGAGCACTTGCGGCTGAAGCGACTAATGGAGAGATTGTACGTGGAGCACCCATAAAAATCTGCGGGACTATGCTTGTGGAGTTTCCCCGTTTTTGTGGTGTAGCTTCTCGCAGGGCGGCGGTGGTTGTACAGCTTTTTGCCGCAGTCGGCGCAGAATACGAGCCCCGTGAGGGGATTGGGTGCTCCCGTTGTGTCGGTGCGCCGCTTCACTTTCCGGCACCGTTGCGCCGTCTCCCATGTCTCCGGGTCGATGATCGCCGGGTGGGTGTGCTCGAAAATCACCCAATCCTCTTTTGCATTTTTCTTCGCCCGTTTGTCTTTGTAGTATTCTTTATTAAAACGAAAGTTCACCGTATGCCCCATATATTCAGGCTTTGACAAAATGTCCGCTACAGAGCCGGAGTTCCAAACCTGTTGATTGATTGAGACACTCTCTTTTTTGTAAGTCACAATTCCGTTTGCATGTTTGTAACACGTCGGGCGCAAAATCTTTTCTGACGAAAGAATCTTGGCGATTTCAAACACGCCGTTTCCCTCGATTGTAAGTTTGAAAATCCGGCGCACCACCTCGGCGGATTCGGGATCAACGATCCACTTTTCTTTGTCATTGGGGTCACGTCTGTACCCATAGATGGGTCTGTAGGTGAGCCGTTTGCCGCTCATGCCTTTCGCCCGATGCCCCGCCTTGATCTTGCGGCTGTTATCTCTCAAATACCACTCCGACATAATATTGAGAAACGGAGCAAACTCGCCGCTATTGCTGTCTTGGCTGTCAATATTGTTGGCGACAGCAATAAAGCGAACGCCTTTCTCTCTGAAAAAAACTTCAGTATAGAAGCCCGTTTGTAAATACTCACGTCCGACCCTTGACATGTCTTTGACGATGATAGTCGCAACATTGCCAGCCTCAACCTCGGCAATCATGGCTTTCCAGCCGGGGCGGTCAAAGTTCCCACCGGTATAGCCATCATCTGTGAAGTGGACTACATGACTAAAACCATGCTGGGCGGCATATGCCTCCAACATGGCTTTCTGATTTTGGATCGAGCCGCTTTCGCCATGGAGCTCATCGTCACGGCTCAAACGCTCATATAGGGCTGTGATTTTTGTGCCTTTTGCCTGTCTGCTCATGGGATACTCCTCCCAGACAGACGGCGCATTTGCAACAAAGACAGTATACCACTAAGCCGCACTGTTTTCAACATGTTTTTCAAGATTTACCACCCCCTCCGTTGCAATCTCATTCTTCATCATGCGGAGGACTTTATCCTCTAATGTCTCCCGGCCAACGGCGCTAAAATGAGCGGTAACCCGGTAGGTGGTGGAACCAATGCGGCGAGTGAAACTCCGTTGTACTGATCGTGTTGTTGTCTGTATAAGCGTTCTCCTTTCCGGCGTGTGAACTCTGTTCACAAGATAGACTGCGCTTCCAAAGGTGACATGATGTCACCTGTTTTCTCAGATATCCCAATGCCTCCATCCGTTGCAATGCCTGAAAAACCAACTGTGCTGAATATCTGTTTTCTGAAAAGTGTACCCCCCTGTTAGAAGTAGGGGGCACACACCCGTTGCGCTATGCGCAACGGGCCGTGCGGCTGTGCGCTTCGCCGCCGCACGGGTCATGCTGATGCGGACTTGTCTCCATTCCCCCCTTTGCAAAATTTGATTACGTTTCAGCTTGCCCCGAAGGACGGTAAGCTGTTTTTTATCCCGCTTTCATCCCGATGTCGTTCCTGTGCTTATGCCTTGTGTGACCTTCGCACGTTTTCTCGGTTGCTCACCCTGCCGCCATGCCTTCGTCACGGCCCAATGCAAAGGTGTGAGCTCCCGATATCCCATCGGCTGCGGATTCAATTGTAAGGATTGATTTATCCCCTCACTAGGTTAAAAATATTTACGGCGATTTGTCAGGTCTTTTGCAACAAATATTTTTCAAAAATACAAGAACAAATACGGCAAGCAAGATGTATCAATGGGTTTTGGAAATAAGAAAATCTATGTTTTCAAGCAGATTTTCTTGAAAACATAGATTTTTTGTGATAGGATTTCATTTATCATACTATTCTATGAGGATGCGGCGATATGGCGGAAAAGATCAAACGCACACTCCAGGGTGCGCCCTTTTGGGAGACCATGAGGGGCTGGCACCAGCAGAAAAATACATGGAGAACGGAGAAAACCATCTGTGTGCTCCGGGGGCTTGCCGGATGCGGCAAGACAACGTTTCTGCGCCATTACTTCAAGAAAAGAAAGACGTTCTATTTTTCGTTTTCCGGCCTAGAGGAAGGGCTTGCGGAGCGGCTATTTACAGAGCGTGTGTCAATCGAAACCGGCATTGCTGTGTCCGAGTGGGCGGAGGCAATCACGGTGATTTCTGCGAAATATCGCATCGTCCTATTCGATGATGTGGCGTCCATATCTTCATACAAGCGATTTCAAAAAGCGTTTTATGAGAATATGATAACGGACATCAATATCCGGCCCTTCGTTGCGCTGATCGCCCAACCGATGGACGATGTGGCCGGACTTGCCGATGCCTATGATACAAACTGGCTCGGCTATTTCTCTGTCCCAGAAATGATAAAATTATATCCGCAACTCTCCAAGCATGACATTCTTGGATTATGCACCATCAGCGGTGGGATTCCACAGATTTTGAAGGAATACGACAGTCAAATCAGCGTTGAAGAAAGTCTGCGGAACATGCTGGAGCCGTCCTCGATCTTCATTCGGTTTATGCCGGAACTGATGGCAAGATATTTCCGCAAGCCGGACAACTACCACCACATCCTCCACGCCATCGCAAACGGCAATCACAGCGTGAGCGAGATTGGGAAAGCTACAGACTTTGCCTACAACAAGTGCGACAACTATCTGGCGAAGCTGATCGCCTATGGGTTTGTGGAGGCCGGGAAGATGGAATCCAAACGTGGAACGGAAAAGACAGCGTACACGCTGACCAATAGCTATGTTCGGCTATGGTACAAATATGTATTCCTGAACCAGACAGAACTCCAGCTTGGGAATCAAACGTTAGCGGAAACTGTCATCCGCAACATTGTGGATCGTGAGATACACGCTTTTCACCTCCAAAAGGCGTTCGCCTGTGTCAACGAACGTGTTCTTGGATTATGGGTGAGTTTGGAAATCTCTAAGACCATTGTTCACGCACCCAAAGCGATCACAGCGAAGAACTTTCGCTATACCTTTGATGCGATTGAACAGAACGGTGATCAGGCTGTTTTCGTAAAAGTGTTCAAAAACCCAGCGGAGAATTGCGGACGAGTGGAGTTATATACATTGCGGAAAGCTGCCGCAATGGTGAGTTCCTATTATGACAGCCGTGTGTTCATCTTCTCCAAGCGGCGGTTTAGTGATTACGCCGTGGCGGAGGCGGCCAAAGACCCGACCATTAGCCTTGTGGAAGTGGATAGGTTGCGGTGGTAGAAAATTATAAGTAGCCACGAAAAATGTACTGCTTGTTGCCAACATAAAACTGTCATGCCGTCAAGGATAAACGGCGTTCCGCCGCGATTTTGAGACAAAATCGTCCTTGACTACATGACAGTTTCATGTTATTTGTGATCATGAGGTTGCAGGGCAACCTCTGCCTTTTACAATAAGGCGAAAAATACTGTGTTTAGTCTCCTGTGTGCCTTGAAAGGCTAGATTCAATATGGTAGAATCTTATTGCATCATGCTTTTTATCATTTCTGGCGGGGCCATGCCGCTCACTTGAGTATCACCAACCTCCCGCAAAGCATTGATATCACTGCAAATGAGCCGCCTGCCCTGCTGTTTTAGTAGTGGCTTTATCATTACCACCCTTTACAGCATACACTTGGAAGAATTTTTCTACGGAACCGTCTCACCGGAAGCGCCGTTCTCCAAACGAGATTCCCAGTATGACGAACTTGCAGGTCTTATTTCCCGCACGGGAGCAGAACTCCGGGAGCGGCTAAACGAGGAGGAGCAAGAACTCCTCGAACGGTATATGGACGCACAGATGGAGATGAACTCACTCGTCACCCTAAAAAGTCAAATCCACAGCTACAAATTGGGCGTACTGATGACCGCCGAGGCCTTCCTCGCAAGCGGAGAGCTCATTGCCAGCGCATAAAAAATCAACCCGAGGCGCTGTGGATATCTCTCCACAGCGCCTCGGTCAGCAACGTTACTTGCCAGAACTACTCCCCTACCGCAGATCCAGTGTCGGGATAGTATCCATATCTGTAAAGGCCTGATTCTCACCGCCCATGGCCCAGATGAAAGAATAATTTGACGTACCGCAGCCGGAGTGGATGCTCCAACTGGGTGAAATCACTGCGTCAAAATTGTGTACTGCAAGATGTCTGGTCTCCTCAGGCTCACCCATGAAATGGAATACGATCTGCTCTTCCGGGAGGTTAAAGTAGGTGTATACCTCCATCCGCCGCTCGTGGGTGTGGGCGGGCATGGTGTTCCACACACTGCCCGGCTCCAGCTCCGTAAGACCCATGAGCAGTTGACACGTCTCTAAGACATCGGGGTGGATAAACTGATTGATTACCCGTTTATTACTCGTCTCGACGCTGCCCACGGGAACTTTTGCGGCCTCGGCAATGGTCAGGAGCTTCGTCTCGCAGGTTTTGTGAGCAGGGGCAGATACGCCGTAGAAACGGGCCGGATTGCCGGCATCATCGCTCTTGAACACGACCTCTTTTGCGCCCTTGGCAATATAGATACAATCCCGCAGACCCATGGCATATGCCGTGCCGTCTACGGTACAGACGCCGGAGCCGCCCAGGTTGAAGAACCCGACCTCACGGCGCTCCAGGAAGAACGTGGTGCCAAAGCGTTTCATAATGTCCATGCCCTTGTCTATCGACACGGCCTCTTTGACGGGCAAGATGCCCAGCACGACCATACGGTCTACATGGGAGTACACCGCCTGTACCTGATCAGCTACATACAGGTCGGTGATGAGAAATTCATCTCTTAACTCCTCCGTCGTATAACGTTGTACATCAATTGGATTTGCAGAATAGCGAATGTCCATGGTTGAACCCTCCATTTTTTTAATTATTATTTATTTGGAACAAAGGAAACCCATGTTGCTCGATTTGAGATTTCCCTTTTAGCTAACGTGTCTCACGCCAAAACGTCGTAGCCGAAATACCGTGCGGCGTTGCGGTAGGAGATGTCCTCAACCAGCTCCGCCAGGGCTTTTTTGTCATTGGGGTATTCGCCGCCCTCTACCCAGGCACCCACCTGATTGCAGAGGATTCTGCGAAAATACTCGTGGCGGGCATAAGAGAGGAACGAACGGGAATCTGTGAGCATCCCAATAAACGTCCCCAACACGCCCACGCCGGCCAGGGTGATGAGCTGATTTTCCATCCCCTGCTTTGTATCGTTGAACCACCAGGGCACGCCGTGTTGGAGTTTGCCTCTGATTTCGCTCCCCTGGAAACAGCCGATGATTGTACCCAGCATGGCGTCATCGTGGGGGTTGATGGAAAATAGCACGGTTTTGGGCAGTGCGCCGTCTTTTTCCAGCGCATTTAAGAACGCCGTTATCGCCGTCCCGCAGTAGCGCATCCCCATGGCGTCAAATCCCGTATCCGGGCCTAAACGGTCAAATCTGGCCTCATTACAGTTGCGCTGTACGCCGTAATGCAACTGCATCACCCAGTTGCGTTTGGAGAACTCCCGCCCGAAGAACAGCATGAGGTCTGTTTTAAACGCCTCGGCCTCCTCCACGGTGACGGGATGGCCCTGGAGGCCTTTTTGGAATATCTCCTCTAGCGCTGTCTCGTCCATCCGGCGGTATGCCACATAGTCCAGCCCGTGGTCGGACGCACGGCACCCCATCTGGTGGAAAAAATCAATCCGTGTCAGCAGCGCAGCTTTCAGATCGTCCCGGGTCGTAATGCGCACGCCGGAAACGTCTGCCAGCGTTGCAATATAGTCCGCAAAGCCGCTTTTGTCAATATTGATGGCCTTGTCCGGGCGCATGGTCGGGGATACGACAGTGGGATTTGTCCCGTCCCCCCTGAGTTGTCTGTGCCACCGGAGATCATCTATTGGATCGTCCGTCGTGCCGATGGCCTGGACCCGTGATTGGGCGATAATCCCTCGAACCCGCAGGGCGTCATCTTTCAGCTTTTCCCCGGCCAGATCCCAAATCTCCTGGGCGGTATCGCCGCTGATGACCAGATCGGAGCCGAAGTAGCGCTGCAGCTCCAGATGGGCCCAGTGGTAGACGGGGTTGCCGATACACTTCGGCATAGTCTCTGCAAATTTCTGAAACTTCTCCCGATCTGCGGCGTCCCCTGTGATGAACCGCTCCTCCACGCCCATGGTGCGGATGAGCCGCCATTTGTAGTGGTCCCCTCCGAGCCACGCCTGGGTGATGTTCTCAAACTTCCGGTTCTCCATGATCTCAGCGGGGTTGATATGGCAGTGGAAGTCGATAATCGGCATCTGTGCAGCGTGGTCGTGGTACAGGGTTTTTGCCGTGTCTGTGTGCAATAGAAAATCTTTATTCATAAACGGACGCATATGGTTTCTACCCTCCTGTATTATGATGGTGTTGCAATCTTCCTATCTTTCCCCGCCGGCGGCGGGGAAAGATAGGCTGGCGCATTGATTTTATAAAATAGTTTGATATAATAGATGCAATTCGATTTTGGAGGAGACGGCCATGAGACAACTCGGGACACAAGACAAATCCACTCCGGTTAAGACAACAATCGCACAGTTTGGAGGGGGCGTTTTCCTCCGGGGATTCGCCGATTATATGATCGACATCGCAAACGAACAAGGCGTTTTTGACGGCGGCGTGGCGATTATCAAGCCAACGCCATCCGGCTCTTTGGATACATTTGAACAACAGGACGCCGCCTATACCGTCATCCTGCGGGGGTTAATTGACGGGGAAACAATCGAAAAACACCGTGTGATCAGTGCGGTTACCCAGGTTATCAATCCGTTCTCTGCCTATGACAGATTTCTCGATCTCGCAAAAAGCGAAGCGTTGCAGTTTGTCCTCTCCAACACCACAGAGGCGGGCATTGTATTCGACGAGACGGATCAATTTGACCAAACACCGGCCATTTCTTTCCCGGGGAAGCTGACCCAGTTTCTCTACGCCAGGTACACCCATTTTTCTGGGGCGGCGGATAAGGGTCTTATCATTATCCCGACGGAGTTGATCGAAGATAACGGCGTAAAACTCCACGGCTGTGTGAAAAAACTGATCGCCCTGTGGAATCTCCCGGCGGAGTTTGCCGCCTGGGTGGAGGACGCCTGTATCTTCTGCAACACTCTGGTTGACCGGATCGTCTCCGGCTACCCCGCAGGCGAGGCGGAAACGATAGAACGGGATCTGTTGGGCTACCGGGATGATCTCATGGTGGTCAGTGAGCCCTTTGGGTTCTGGGGCATTGAAAGTCTGCGCAGTGCAGAAGTCCAACAAGCATTTCCCCTGGATCGGGCCGGGATGCCCGTGGTATTTACAGACAATCTGCGCCCCTATCGGGAGCGAAAAGTACGGATTCTAAACGGCGCCCACACCGCCACCGTGTTGGCGGCCTATCAGGCCGGATTGGACATTGTATCCGAGGCCATGGCCGATCAGACGGTTCGGGCCTTTATGGAGCAGGCGGTCTATAGAGAGATCGCCCCGACGGTCCCTCTGCCGGCAGATGAGGTGCGGGCGTTCGCCGATTCCGTCATGGAGCGGTTTGAAAATCCGTTTCTCCGCCATCTCTTGCTCAATATTTCCCTCAACTCCGTCTCCAAGTGGAAGACACGGATTTTGCCTTCTCTCAAAGACAGTTTTGCCGCAACCGGCGTACTGCCCCCCTGTCTGACCTTTAGTCTGGCGGCCCTGGCCACGTTCTATCGCAGTAACCAACAGGGAGACGGTTGTCTCATCGGCAGACGGGGTGCGGAGACCTATGAAATCCGAGACGATGCCCGTGTGCTGGCGTTCTTCGCCGCGCACGCCTCCAAGCCGACGGAGGAATTCGTCCAGGCGCTTTTGGGCAATACCGCATTCTGGGGCGAGGATTTAAATACGCTGGGCAATATGACCGCTCTGGTGACAAAACACTGCCAAACCATTGAGACATCCGGTATACGCAGCGCCCTGGAAGCCGTGATCGCATAGGGAGGACGCTATGAAGCTTTTGAAGATCAACCCCGCCGACAATGTGGCCGTGGCCTTGATGACCCTTGATCCCGGAGAGACATGCTCCGTTGGCGGCACTGCCATTACTCTGGCCGATTCGGTCGCTGCCGGACACAAGGTAGCCCTCGTCCCCATTGCCGCCGGGGAGGCCACCATCAAGTACGGACACCCCATTGGCCGTGCTCTGCGGGCAATTACGCCCGGTGAAACCGTTCACACCCACAACCTGAAAACTGCGCTGGAGGGACTTTTAGAGTATACCTATACGCCCCAGTATACACCACTTCCGCCACGGGAGCCGGGAGTATTTCAAGGCTACCGCCGCCCAGATGGCCGGGTCGGAATCCGCAACGAGGTCTGGATTGTCCCCACCGTGGGTTGCGTCAACTCTACCGCCGCATATCTGGAACAGCACGCCCAGAGATTTTTTGCCCATGAGATTGACGGGCTCTATGCGTTTCCCCACCCCTACGGCTGTTCCCAGCTCTCCGATGACCACGAAAATACCCGCCGTGCTCTGGCAGGGCTCATCAATCACCCCAACGCCGGGGCCGTACTGGTCTTGGGCCTGGGCTGTGAGAACAACACTGTGGAGGGAATGCAAGAACTCTTAGGCGATTACGATCAAGAACGCATCCGCTTCCTGGTCTGCCAGGATGTCGCCAACGAATATGAGGCGGGCCTCGCCCTCCTACAGGAGCTTGTGGCCTATGCCGGACAATTCCAACGGGAACCTGTCCCCATGAGTGAACTCATCGTCGGCTTAAAGTGCGGCGGCTCCGACGGATTTTCTGGGATTACGGCGAATCCGTTGGTGGGCGCATTCACAGATCGGCTCACCGCCGAGGGCGGCTCCGCCATTTTGACGGAAGTGCCTGAAATGTTCGGCGCAGAGACCATTTTGATGAACCGCTGCCGCACGCCGGAACTCTTTGAGCAGACCGTAGCGCTAATCAATGAGTTCAAGACATATTTTATGGACAATGGGCAAGATATCTACGAAAATCCATCCCCCGGCAACAAGGCGGGAGGAATCTCCACTCTGGAGGACAAGAGCTTAGGCTGTATCCAAAAGGGCGGCGCATCTGACGTCGTGGCCGTTCTAAACTACGGCGACCCCGTGACAGAAAAGGGCCTAAATTTACTCACAGGCCCCGGCAATGATCTGGTCTCTGTCAGCAGTATGACTGCCAGCGGTGCCCAGGTGATCCTCTTTACCACGGGGCGGGGCACACCCTTTGGCGCACCTGCTCCCACGGTAAAGATATCCAGCAATACAGACCTTGCCCGGCGAAAATCCGCCTGGGTTGACTTTGATGCGGGTCCGCTGTTGGACGGCACCTCAATGGAGGCCCTTGCCGATGAATTGTACGAATACATCTGTGCTCTGGCCTCCGGTGAAGTCCGGACAAACAATGAACTGCACGGTGCGCGGGAGTTTACCATTTTCAAAACCGGTGTGACCCTCTAGTCTCACCTTGGAAAAAAGGCCCGGCAGGAGGAACAAAAACCCCGATCCTGCCGGGTCTCTTTGTTTCCCCCGCCGTAGGCGGGGGAAACATTGCAATCAACTCTAACCTAGGAATGTATTTGGCAGCCACAGGGAAATCACCGGAATGTATGTGATGAGCAATAGGACTAAAATCATAACGAAATAGTAGGGCAGCAGAGGTTTTATTACGTCTTCAATTTTTGTGCGGCCGATGGAACAGCCGACAAACAGCACGGTTCCCACCGGTGGTGTAATTAGAGATATGCCCAGGTTCAGCAACAGGACGATACCGAACTGTACTTCGCTCATCCCGCCTATTCCGGTGGCCACAGGCATAAGAATGGGCGTCGTAATCAGGATCATGGGCGCCATGTCCATGACCAGGCCCAGAACGAGTAAGATCACATTGATGAGCAAGAGAATAATCAAGGGGTTGTCCGAGACCGCTAGGATCGCATTCGTGGCCAGATCCGGCACTCTCAAAAGCGTCATCATAAAGCCGAACGCAGAGGAGGCGGCTATGATTGCCATAACCATGGCCACTGTTCGGACGGATTTTTTCATAATACCCCAGAAACGCCCAAGGGGAATCTCTCTGTAAACGAAAAATGTGACGATAAAGGCGTAGATAACTGCGATAACCGACGCCTCTGTGGCGGTGAACTGGCCCGATGTGATGCCGCCGACGATGATGACGATGGTCATTATTGCCAAGATGCCGTCCCCCAGGAGCCGCAGCGTCTGCCTGATCGTATACTTTTTGCCCTTGGGATAGTTCTTCTTCACAGATATGATGTAGGACACGATCATCAGCCCGATGCCCAGTACGAGGGCGGGGACAATGCCGGCTAAAAACAGTGCTGCAATCGAAACACCGCCGCCGGCCGCCATGGCGAAGATAATCATATTGTGGCTTGGCGGAATCAAGAGACCAACAATGGACGAGGTGACGGTGTTCGCCGTGGCGAATTCCTTATCGTATCCCTGTTTTTCCATCATAGGGATCATAATGGTACCCAGAGCCGAGGTGTCGGCCACTACGGAGCCGGAAACCGTGCCAAAGAACTTTGAGGACAGCACGTTGACCATGGCCAATCCGCCTCGGACACGGCCCACTAATGCGTCGGCCAAGTCGATCATCCGTTTGCCGATCCCCCCCTCGCCCATGAGGTTTCCTGCGATAATGAAAAAGGGGATGGCCATAAAGTTAAAGGGACGAATTCCGCTGACAAACTGTTGCACCACTGTGGGCAGCATAACGGTTCCGAAGCTATACCAAGCGGAGGCAAAAGCGGAGAGGGCGAGGGCAAATGCCACGGGAACCTTTAGGGCCATCAGGAGGGCGAAGCCGCCGATCAAGATAAGAATAGCAATGGGGTCGCTCATGTGGG
>Ga0123355_10000412_pt1 | contig 55560 bp, 57 predicted proteins | sample TergutEmb28metaG_3_FD_89872 | JGI IMG/M metagenome (GOLD analysis project Ga0123355, IMG submission 89872) | Embiratermes neotenicus P1 segment gut microbial communities from Petit-Saut dam, French Guiana - Emb289 P1 | ecosystem: Host-associated > Arthropoda: Insects > Digestive system > Gut ... | reverse complement strand
GCTTTATATTCCTACATTAAGGTTTATTAAAACCTGCGATGCGGGGCATATATTGCCCGGCGTAACCTTCCGGCTGGACCGCTGGGAGTGGAACGCCTCTGGGGGTGCCTATGAATGGGTAGAGCAGGCTACGCAAACCAGTTCTTCACCGGAAGGGGAAGTCAGATTCCTAATTACCCCAAATGGGGAGTATAGGCTGGTGGAAACGGGCGTACCCTTCGCCTTCGAACCGCCCCCGGGGCATTGGTATATACAACTGGACGACAGTGAACCAGGCGGGTTTTTGATTACCAGGTCCAACCCACTGGTTCCCGAATTTGAATTACGGGTTGTTGATGGGATTGATGTACTTCATGTGTACAACGTGCGCCTTTTCCCAGACCCGGACTGGATACGCCTTAACAACGCAATCAATATTATGAACCCAGCACCAGCAATGATTATAATCCATCCTCATATTGACATATCAGGTGTGACTGAGGGCATGGTTGGTACAACATTTAATTTAGTAGTTACCGACCCTAACCCGGTCACAGCAGATTGGGGATACACCATTACCACCCTGCCTATCCCCGGCGCACCTGCAACTGACCCTCATAGGATTAGCGTTACCAGGCCAGTAACAGTACGGGCGGCTACTAGTGCTGATATTATTCTACGGATGTCTGTACACGGGCCACTTCCGCCCCCGGTTGCTTATTTGAATACAGCCACTATTCCACCATGGTCGCCACATATTGCTCATGGCAGGCACTTTGTTGTAGGCACAGGCGGGGACTTTACCTTGGGTGGGGTAGGAACAGGCAATCTTACCCTTGACGGAAATTCGACCCAATTTTGGCGGGAAGACGCAAGTGAACCCATTATGGATTGGTGGACCAGCCGTGGCGGCATACGCATCGAAGGAGTAGACGATAGCAGCGCTACAATGGAAGTAAACAGCGTGATATATCGCAGTGCCAGACTAGGCACAGGAAATGAAGGAACCGGCGGCGGTGTTTCCGTAGTTGGGGCAAACTCTGTATTTACCCTTGACGGCGGAACAATCCGCAACAATATGGCTGTCGCAGGCGGTGGCATATATGTAGTGCAAAATGCATACTTCTACGGTACGGATGGAGAAATTATTAACAATATAGCCATGGAGGATGGCGGCGGCATTTTTACCCGGCGCTACGAATACGAAAATCCTCTTACCCAGATACCACCAACCTATACCGGGGATGACGTGGCCTACAGCAATCTGATATTGGACAAGGTCTATTTTAATCATAATGAAGCAGGCGAATCCTTCCGCCCGCCTAGAAATGCAGCTGTTGTAATCCCGTTAACAGGCTTTGATGAAACTTCTATTTATGCTCACCCGCTTAACAACTACGATATAAACTTCCGTGGGGAGTTTACCTCACAGCTTTTCGAGTTCTATAAAGTAGACGCAGCCGACCCTGCACGTGAAATGCTGGCTGGGGCGCACTTTAGGGTGTTTCGTACTCCTGCAACCAATACCCTGGGTACATCGGCGGCCTATCTTGTTAACGCTAACGGTATTAACCCGCTGTGGGAAGAGGTAACAATGGAGCAGCCCGTATCCCAAGGGCCTGGGGGAAGTCCCGTTTCATTCTATGTAAGCCTTGGGTATATCTATCAATTGGTGGAAGTGCTGGCACCAATCGGCTTTCAAATACCTTCTGGTCAGTGGCGAATCCAGATTGATGAAAACAGCCCTACAGGTTTTACTGTGGAGGTAATTGGAAACCAATCCACACCCCCATTGTTTTTCATTGACGACTGCACTCACAGCATTTGTGATGATACCGGTGACGAAATATGTATAGACGGTTGCAGATGGATACTCCCCAACTGGTTAAAATCCGACTTGCCACTGGCCGGCGGCATGGGCATGTCTACCCTGATGGCAGTAGTAGGAGCGATGTTTATTGCCTCGGCAGGGATTGTTATTGCATACACAAAAAAATCAAAAGAAAACCCTCGCAAGCAGTACCCTTTATAATTATAGCGAATTAAATAAGAAACAGTCCTGACAGAGCCGAAACGCGAAGGATTCAACGCCCTTTGTTGAATGTTAGGACTGATTCTTATTTAATTCGCTATAATTACGCTTGTAGTCTTACTTGTTAGGCACCTTAAAAGAAGAAAATAACCGGCCCCTTCTGCCAAGGGTTTAGCCGGTTATCTCTATAACTAACGATACTAAGCAAGCCCACCGCCTTTGTAGCGGTTGTGCCAGAGAGATGTTTGTAGTTTAAGCTACAGCGTCTCTTGTTTTTATTCTATGGTTATTATACGCCGTTTATACCCAATTGTAAACTACGTTACTATCAAAACCCTTGCACGTGCGATACCTTTGATACAATGCTCGTAGTTCATCTAAGGTATCGCGTAAGCGCCGTAGATACCTGCATCATGAGATAGCTAGAATTCAATATGTTGGAGAATGGTGCCAGTGCAGGCCTTGTTAATGCCTGGATTCACCAACCGCATGACAATTGTATCACCTACAATGAAAAACTCAACAGCGGCATATGTTTGCCAGTTTTGCTTTACACGCAGTTCTTTGGGTATTGTAACCTGCCCGGACTCGTCTATGGAACTTATGTGCTTGATTTTCATGGAACGCCCCCTTTCGTTCATATTAAGAAAAGCCAGCAAAACAAAAGCGCGTAGGCAATGGGTGTATAATAAACCCATTTCGCCTACGCGCTGTAATTTTAGAAATCAAAATTTTGGCGTATACACAGTTATTTTGCCTTTATACAATCAAACGCATAACAACAATTACCATGCCTTCGTGGTGATTGGAAGGATGGGGGAAATGTTGTATAATGGGTCTGCTGCGGGGCAGTTTTCTGTGCTTGTAGGCGAATCTCTCTCTCCTACGAGCTCCGTGGCGTGTTTCGTAGGCACTCCACGGTCCCGCGGTTCTTTATTTTAATCTTTCGGCAACAACTATTTGGAATTTTGCCGCTGGCCTTTCTTGCCAATAATTTAACATATTTTTCGACACTTTACAACACGTTGTTTTCAGCATGTGTTCATCAGATGAGAGCAAACGTACAAAGCCCCCTTCCATGGAAGGGGGTGGCCCGAAGGGCCGGGGGTTGTTTGCAAATTGTCGCAAACCACAACCCCCGCCTCCGCTACGCTCCGGCACCCCCTTCTAAAGAAGGGGGCTTTTAGTTTCTACCATCCGTTATGTCATTGACTTACTCCGCAAAATCCACCCCTGTATCTGCAAGCACATCGTTGCGTACATAGTTCTTATTATTCACCTCTTGGTATATATCAAAGGCGTAGTATACTTTTCTGGCAAGTGTAATATACTCATCTGTCTTACCCAGCATAAACAGGGCTTTGGCCTTGTACCATACTATTGCCCTGTAGTTCAAATATGCTTTGCCTGCATGGCATATTTTTATTCCCTCTTCGCATACATCTAAAAGTTCCTGGGCTCTTTTACCCATACACAGCACATGGGCTAAATTTCGTATAGTCGACGACATCCTTTTGGCGCGCATGTATACATCCAAGATAGACTTATCTTCATTTGCCTTCAACTGGTACAAAATATCAATTGCTTGGGAATATCGCTTCGCATATCTATGAACAAGCGCCAAAGTTACAATCATGCTTTGGTCGGCTCTTGTTAGGTGATATTCTGCAATCTTTCCTATGTCAAATGTGGGAATTGTAATATTAAGTGCCTCATATGCCAGCTTCATTGCATTCTCATCGTCTTCCATATAAAAAGAATACAGTGCTTTTTCTTTTAGTACAAACTGTTGGTTAAGGGGTTTTTCCATATACTCCTTGTTGCTTTCAAGTTTTTGTATCAGGCCTGTTATTTTAGCGCTGTGCTCCGCATTAATTTCTGGCTTATTACGCTGAACTATGGATGATAACATGACCAACTCATCCTCAATACGCTTGATATCAGCCTCATCCGACGTTAGGAAAAATTGATACAGTTCAGTTGGGTCATAGCCCAGCCTTTCAAATAACGACATAATTGTCTTTGTATGAGGTGTAACTTTGCCGCCCTCAATTCTTGATAGTGTTTCTCTGCTTATTATGGGATGCGCAAGTTCCTCTTGGCTCATTCCCTTTTGTGTACGTAGTTTTTTAATCAGCAATCCTACTTCATAGCTGGGCATATGTTCCTCCTGCAATTTAAATATGTGCATGAAACATCACAGACGATTATTATACCACATGATATATTTTTATAACCTGGAGGCGATTAAACTATATCCATAGCCTCCCCAGAAGGAGATAGAAAAATGAAAAAAAGCTTTAAGTATTTGATTATGCTAACGTTTATGAAACTTGCGCTAGTTGTTTTTCTAACCGGTTGCGGCAGCGGTGGGGATGTATACGAAGGTCTTTTTGGCCGCTGGAGGACACCCACTTTCCCGGCAGTAACATACACGTTTAACGAAGACGGAACAGGCAGCAGAACAGGCGAAACATTTACATGGAGCGTATCCGGCCAAACACTTAGGATAAACCGGGACAGGCAGTATGTTCAGTCAGGAGAAATTCGTAACGAGCGCTGGGATTTTAGTATCGGCACCAACAGGCGCTTAAACCTTACAAGCCAACAACAAAGAGGTTTGACCTTTAACATGGACCAAATTGGAATTGTAGACGAATTATTTGTAGGCACATGGACATGGAACGAGAACCCAGAGTGGCGATATGTACTTAATGAGACAGGCGGCGGCAACAGAGGATTTGAAGGCAATACAGATTCTTTCTCATGGGGTATAGCCAACGGCCAGCTTCGCATTTTCATATTAGCAACCACCGGCGTTTCCGATAGCTGGTATGCAACCATCACAGGCGACACCCTTAGGTTAGAAAATGCGCAAGACCCAAGCGAAGTTTATTACTATACACGCCAATAGAGCAGTTTCGATAACATTCCGGAATAATTTTCGCTGATTCTGCGAACGTTTCAACGCATAATCAGTGAAAATTATTCCTCAGAGTTCTCGAAACTGCTATAATAAAGCCAGAGGAGTCTTAAATCATGGAATTGCTAAAGCAAGGTTCAAATGAAACATACGGTAATGTCTTGTTTCAAAGCAGGCCAAATGCGAACCGCACGATATTTTGGGGGATAATTATCCTTCTTCCGGCAGCGGCGTTTATGGTGCTTTCTGTTATAGGGTTTTTAAGCCCGGATACTATTTTTATAGACCCGGAAGATGCAGTCGAGCGTGCAATGCCCTTTATTTTCCTAGGGTTAAGTTTGGTATGGTTTATCTGTGGCGGCATTTATGTGAAAAACCAATTTAGCGCAGATGTTTTTGAAAACGGGATTGTAATCAAGCGCGGCAGTACGCTGTTTTCGTGGAGTTATTCTGAAATACGGGGCACGGCATATTTGGTAAACAGGCCGTCTATTGTTGGTATTCCTATACCGCTGCCGTTTCTTACTACCAGAAAGCTTAATATTTATTACGCGGGAAATGATATTGAAGTTTCCTTGGATATTGGCAAACTTAGGCTTGTAGACCACCGCACTTTTGTTGACATCGTGCAGGAACTATTCTTCAAACAAAGGACAGCCGGCGTTACCAGAGAAAATATTAACGAGTTGGATATGTACTTTGGCGGCAATTTTCACCTTACAAATGGCAATTTGGTAATTAGCCAGGGCCTGGCTAACACCATTTCCAACCAAGTTGTCCCGTTCGAAGATATTACAAAAATAGACTTGGGCTTTACCCGCAGCAATGTAGATATCATAGGGTTTAACGACAAAGGCAAAGAAGTGCGGCTGTTTACCACAGAAGCAGAGAATATGTACAATTTGGATATTTTGGCACACATGGTTGAACTTTAAAGGCCAATCTAAGAAAGACTCTAGGGAGATTGCGGAAACTCGCTTACGTCGGGTTTCTGCAATCTCTCTATTATAAAGGAGATAACAATGTCGGCTAATAGAGTAGTTAGCACTAAAATGAGCAGTGCAATGATGAAGCAAATTAAGGATATGGGATTCGAGCAATATATCGCCGAAATCCACTCCAAATATCAATTAAAGGGCGGGCTTAAAGTATTGGGCTATGCGCTGCTTTTTGGCGCAGTTGCTGTTGCGGCATCATTTTTAATACCATATGGTGACATACACGGGGAAATCCCAGGCTGGGTACTTACGGCTTCGCTTATTACGGGAATCCTTATAATTATAGGGGGTATCCTGGTCTACTTTGTACTATACTCACCATCGAAAAGAAAAGAGGGCCTGATTGCCTACAAAGAAAAGCTAATACAGCGCCACGGAGATTATCGCAATGTTTTAAAAGAGATTGAAGCGCAGCTGGACCCGTCGGTATTTAAGACGGAATGCAGCACATATATAACAAAAGACTGGGTAATTATCATGGATGCCAGGCGCCCGGTAAGCTTTACTCATAAGTCCGAAATTGCGGCGCTAATAGGCACAACCGCAGGCACAGTAATGGTTTGGGACGATGGCGAATTTGTCCCCGATATGTACTTCGGAAACAGTACATGGTGGAGAGTTTTTGACCTGATTGCAGAGCAAAACCCTTATATACTAACAAACCGCGACTCCTTCGAGAACAATCAAGGCCAAGTGGTATCAATAGGCACAACCACGACCCATTTTGCAAAGCGCAGCGCAGAAAACGGGCAGCTTGTGGCAAAGCAATTTAAGAAAAACAAAGAGGCCGGGGTACTGCCGGTGTGGCATAAGTAGGCAGTTCCATACAAATAAACATCATCGTTAAGCCATTGACTGCTTAGTCCGTGTTCCTTCGCTATTTCGGCAATGACATCCGTCAAAACATCTTTAGGCTTATACAAAGCATCAATATCGTACGTTGAATTGCGGGCATCATAAACCAAGGCCATTGCAGCACCGCCGCAAATACTAATTTCTCCGATTAATACCGATTCCAAATTTAAACCTATTTGACAGAGCGGCTGCGGGAAACGCGGAGCAAGCGCTTAGCCGCGCTTAGCCGCGATAGGCAGATAGGATTTAAATTGGAATCGGTATAAGCCTTGCTCTGCAAGTTTGACGTTCAATAATTCGAGGTAGGCTAATATATCGGCCTTTGAAAGCACTCGTTTTTTACGCATCTTCATACCCTCTTTAAAACGCCAGAGCCTAAAAATAGATTCCTAATTTTATATTCACTAGGGGTTATATCTTTTAACAGTTCTCGAAATTCAATATTATTGGAGCCATATGCATAAACGGGATGTGGCATCGTGTATTTTTCTTTTAATGCCCATTCGGGAATCGGTAGATTGTGGTCATTGGCAAGTTTATGGGCCACCGCCGCAAGGTTACAATATTGAACTTTATCAAGGATGCCCATTGTTGGTTCGTCTTGCAGTGATAAGGCTTTGTCGGCTGAATCACATTCATAGAAATCATCTAGGAAAACACCCAAGGCCAATGCGTAGTCGCATGACAGGGAGAACATCGGTATTTCCGCTATTGTCAAAAAATCGTTCATCGAAGTAAACTCATTACTCATGCCTTATCACCAATCTCTTAGTTATTTTCTCATAATTGTACTCTACAAGTAATATTATACCGTATTTCGTATCATTTTACAGCCGCCAGTAATATATGTAATCCAAACCAACATTTGTGGCGCAAAAGCCTAGAGAATCAGCGTTCTTTAGGCTTAGCAGATTGTACCAATGGTAATGCCCAAACCCCCTCTGTTTTAATGTTAAGTAACCCCATTCCCTTTTACCCACCAAAATGTTACACTCGCTATCATGATATTATACATAGAAAATTTAGGAGGTGGCTCATATGATTGCCGGTATAAGCCACATTACATTCGTTGTCAAAGACTTGGATAGAACATCTGTTTTTCTTAAAAAAATTTTTGACGCAGAAGAAGTATACTCAAGTGCCACAGTGAAATATTTTTTAGTGAATGAATTATGGATTGCTTTAAACAAAGGCGAATCTCTGCCTGGGCGTACATATAATCATATTGCATTTGCAATTAATGACATTGATGTTGAAGAATATATTAAGCGTATTAACGCAGTTGGCGCAAAAATTATACAGGGGCGAACACGGCGCAATGGCGAAGGGCAGTCTGTTTATTTTTACGACTATGACAATCATCTATTTGAATTGCACACAGGCTCACTTTCCGAAAGATTGACCCATATTCAGGCAACCGCTGAAGCTGCCAGGCCCATTGTATAGCCTTTTCATAAACTGCTATAATTCCGTATGTCCGTAAATGGAGGAGATTAAATGCGAGTATGTATACTAATGGGCAGCCCAAGGCCAAACGGCAATACTGCCGAACTATGCAAGCCTTTTATTGAGGAATTGCGGCAACATAAAGCTGAGGTTGAATATATAACCCTACACGACAAAAATATCGCCCCGTGCGTGGGCTGTTATCACTGCCAAAAAGTCAAAGATGATTACGGATGTATCCAAACTGACGATATGCAGGCCATAATCGAAAAGATTTTATGGGCAGACATATTAGTATTTGCAACACCAATTTACACGTGGCAAGCCACGCCTCATATGAAAGCGGTTATGGACAGAATGTACGGGCTTAATAAATTTTACGGCAAGATTCCACGCAGCACCTTGAATAAAGGCCAGTCTTATGCGCTGATAGCCACTTGCGGCTACGATTTAGACCATGGTGCCGGCTTGCTGGACGAAGGAGTTCGCCGCTGGTGCACACATTCCGGGCTAGACTATCTTGGTATGTATGCCGTTCGTGATAAGGATAATCTGGCCTCATTCCAAACACATGAGGCAATACAAGGAGCGCGGCAATTTGCCCAACATATTTTGGAAAAGGGTATAGACACTAAACCCAGCAATATCCCACCGGGCTTTAACACAAGAGAATTATCCCTTGCGGACCTTCACCCTGACTTATTACAATATTTTAACCGCCACCAGGAAGTTCGGCGATGCTTGCGAAAAGAAGGCGGCAACTGGGTACTTAAAGATATCTCCTTTACCGAAGAATGGGATATAGCTGTAAAAAAAGAAATTGTTGAAAAAGATTTTACAGACTGTATCAAGAGTAGCGGCACTGTTTGGGGCGTGTTTAATAGAAACAAAGCTTTAATCGCTTTTGCATGTCTGCCGTCGCATTTATTTGGCAGCAAGAACCAGTATTTGCAGCTTATGCAAATCCATGTTTCCAGCGAGTGCAGAAATAATGGGCTTGGCAAGATGCTTTTTGAACTGTGTACGGACAAAGCCCGGAACTTAGGGGCAAAGAAGCTGTATATCTCTACGCATTCTTCCGAGGAGTCTCAATATTTTTACACAAAAATCGGTTGTGTAGATGCGGAAGAAATTAACGAGAAACTAGCTAAACTAGAGCCATATGACCGCCAAATGGAGTTTGTATTGTAAATGCGCGCTACATACAAGGGGTTGTAAATGCTCCCTCTGGCGCTTGATGTCATGAATTATGTTATGCGAGGTGTGTGGTATGGAAGCCAAACGAAAAACATTAGTACACTGGTGCGGGCTGCTTGGAGTATTCGATTATTAAAACTTATCGTTGCCCCACCATTTGTCAAAAGTGTTGGGGCACACTTTTATTATAGAATCTTCATCATTTATAATTTGATCAGAGCACTAAACACTTATATTTCCGACTTTGGCCGCTTTACAACCGTATTTTAGTCATTGTAAGAGCCGCCCCGATCAAGCACAAGCAATTGGGACTTTTAGCCCCTATACGTAGTCTTCGACGACATTTGCTACCTTAAATGAAGCCTCCTGCGAAATACATAACATCCATCGAGTCACATGTATAGCCTTTTCCGTAAAGCTGTGCAGCGAATAATTTCATTCTTACACAAGTCACAGAACTATGACCTCGTGAAACAGTTTATTAAATTTTTCATTGTTCTCATGCGTTATGACAATGCATGTCAGATGCTCGTCTTTAAATAATTCAAATAGTATATTATATGCCGTATCAAAATCGATACCAGATGTTATCTCATCTAGTATCAGGATGCTGGGCTTATGCAACAGAGCTCGTGCCAAAGCGATCCGTTGCTTCTGTCCACCAGAAAGACCAGATGTATTGGAAATTGGCCTACTGAGTGCTTCACTATCTGGTAAGAACTCGTTAACATGTGCGATTAACACAACTTTTTCAAGTTCGTCATTGTCAACAGAGTCTTCAAAAAACGTCAAATTACTCATTGCCGTTCCACTAAATAAATATGGGTCTTGATGCACACAGCGCAAGATTTTATGATAACTATGTATATCCAATTCGCGAATATCCTTTCCATCTAACGAAATAGACCCATCAAACTCCATAAACTCCATGGCTAATGCTCGCGCAATACTTGTTTTTCCGAAACCGCTTGGAGCACGTAATGCATATTTCCCCCCTTTTTTAAAACTAAGATTTATTCCACGTAAAATATGAAAATCATCTTTATATTTAATGCCCAAATTGCAGACGTCTAATGAATGATTAAAATCAAGCACTTGTGATTTTTTTGCTTCACTAGCAATCATCTCATTTGCTTTCTCCAAAACAGGCTTAGCAGAATGCATATTATTAAAAGTTTCCACGATATTTTGTACAGGAACAAAAACATAGTTCATTAGTTGGACCACGGCAATCATGTAACCAAATGTCATGCTTCCGCTGATTACAAAGTAGGATCCCAATCCAAAAATGACAACCTGCGTGAGCCCACCTAATGCATTTGAAGTACTATTAGCAATTGCCGAAAAGAAGGTTCTATTTAGTCTTGCGTTTTCCACGTCACGATTCGAATCTTCATGTCTGTTAAGAAACTTTGGTTGTTTGTTATACGCAACTATTTCTCGCCTACCTTGAATACATTCACTTGCAATATCAACATATGCAGACACAGAGTTTGAGTAATCCTTGCTTCGACGTTGCAATCCTTTTTTAAACAAATGGCTAATCATCATCGGCAATACTGTAACTGCGATTGCAACTATTGTTAGAATCCAATTTATCCAAAATAGCGATAGTAATGCAAAAAGAAGATATGCAACATAAAGCGGAAGCCGAGCGATTGGATTGAAATAAGAATCTTTCAACACATCTACGTCTGCAGTGAAAAAACTTAGTTCACTGCTATTGTCTGTTAATGGTATCTTGGGTTGACGTGCAAAAATAAAGGCCATTCGATGGTCTTTTACGGTCATTAGCATTTCTCTGACGAAACCCATACGACTCCGGGCTGCAATAATCGCAGTCATAAATTCCAAAGGCATCACAATTATCAGCACAACCAACATAGATGTGATTAGAGTTGTCAAGTCATTTCTACTAGCTGCATCTATTCCGCGCTGGAAGAGAAATGCAATTGAAACAGACATTGCTGCATGTAGCACATAAAATGTTCCTGTTAGAAGATAAAGCAACCGAGATTTTAACTTTCGATTCATAACATACTTCCTTTACTATTAGGAATGGTTAGCTTCATTTAGACGATTGTACAAGTCCCATATAGCCCAATCAAGTATATTCTTTGTAATCTTACATGAATATTTCATATCAAGTGTTTCAATATTGTCACCAAGCGCCAGTGAATGTGCCGCGCATATTCCCCCACATATACCCAGCGCAATACAGTCTTTGCAAGCCTCCATTGTAAAAGGATTTCTTTGCATCCACATTTTATCGATGTTAAAATCATCGAACTTAAAATGCTCAGTTCCTATAAGATTAAAACATGGCCCAAAACGTCCGTCAGAATCAACACAACAGGCACCCCAATGTATGATACATCTATATGGTCTAACTTTATCTTGAACGAAGTGCATTAAAAAATCAGCAACTACGTTGTCCATAGCTCCAATTTGTTCAAGTCTAAGAAATGTTTTTATGAAAGCAGTAGAGACTTCATCTGCAGTTGGATACATATACTTTTGGCTCGGTTCGGTCACAGTTTCTACAGCTTCCCAATTAACAATCCTTGCTTGTAATTGATTAAAAAAGAAATCGAGCATTTCATCAACTCTATTGGCATTCTTTGAATGCAATACACCTACAACACCAAATTGAGGATGGTTAACTCGATGGAGATTCCACCATCCTTTCAGGGTGCTTTCAAATGTGGGATTTCCATCTCGCAATACTCTATTTTCATTGTGAATTTCAGGGGTTCCATCAAATGAAACAGCTGTCGAGATTTTGTTTTCTGCTAAGAATTGAGCAACTTCTTCAGTAATCAACGAGCCATTTGTGTTGATTTTGTATGCTATATTGAATTTAGAATAATTCATTTTAATGTATTCAACTACGGCTTTAATGACATCATAGTTTAACAATGGTTCTCCACCAAAAAAATTAATGTACGTTGGGGTCTTAGATACCTTAAAGAACTTATCAACTGAGTTCAACGCAACTTCAATAGACATATTTTTGTCTACATGTTCTTTATGTTTATTATGGTCTACGCAGCAATATTTGCAACTATAGTTACATGAAGTTGAAATCATTAGATGCATAACACGTATATCCATAGCTTTATATGTTTTCTCATTTCTTAAATCATAATAGTCATCATCCTCATTATGAAGAGTGGGGACTATCAATCCCGCTTCTATTACGTCATTAAGCAAGTCAGTTATTTCACCATGTCTTACTAAGAGGGAGTCTAGACTAGCAGACGCATCACTAAAGTGGTCTTTAATCAATTTAAGTTCACCGTTACCATATACTTTTTTCACATTGAGCGAGTTATACATACATTCTGCATCACCATTAGTTAAATAATGAGCAAATTTAGATAGTTTGTATTCCATACTACAAATCTCCTTATTTTATCTATTTATTAGTCAAACTAGTAACGTTTTGTTTAAATAAAATATTACAAAGAGTTTTTCATGAACCATTAACAATGGAAGTGCAGCCAGCAGGGCAATAGTGATGTACTTAGCCTTTGCTGACTGCAAACCATTTAGATTACATTGGGATTATTAGTCTCCCTCTGCATACATGCCCTTAAGCGAAAGAACGGTAATCGGTGTTACCTGGTCTTTTTTTGCCTTTACGGTTGGATAAAGGTCAAGTTTATTTGTCACCTTACGCATTGCCTGTCCCTCCCTTCATGATTAAACTAATCTATGCAACAAAAGCATAAATTTCAAGTTATGCAACAACTTTAATGTCTTCGTTATACTCAATATTTTCCAAATATGCAAGAACATTACTGTCAAATACTTCTCCTGCTCTAATAACAGGAAGGCCGGCAATCCAGCTATAAATATTCTCTTTTGAAATTCTACCGAGACATTGGCTTAAACAAGTTTTTTCGTAATTTGCCCGTATGACACATGCTGGCAACAATGACATTTCAGGGATGTGAATACCGTGGCAATATAAAGAAGAATTTTCTTTCGTGCTATAGTCCAATACCGCATATTTACTTAGCTGTTCAAGTGCTGTATGTAATGCGTTAATGCAACCATGCATGTCTGTTATACCAACAGTAAACACTATATTTTTTTTGTCGAAAAACTCATTTTGAAGCTTATGCATATCGGCTAACCAATTACTAACTTCTTGTGAGTTTTTAATTGAGTTATTTAAGTTTACTACTATTTTTGTAAAGTCATAGTCGTAAATCATACCATTCTTTTTTAAATAACCGCTTACAATCCCAAGTTCTCTTGCATCTATAAGCTTGTTTGAAGATGATATTATTTCCTGATATAAATCCGAGTAGAGCGATTTGCCGTCATCAATCGCCTCGCGCATTGCCAATTCTAATGAAACTAAAAGTACATATGAGGGACTTGATGATTGCAAAATCATCAAATAGTGCTTAAGCATTTCTATGTCAACAACAGATGAATTTACATGCATCATTCCGCTTTGTGTCAATGACGATAAATTTTTATGTGTTCCATGTATTACGATATCCGCGCCGCACGAAATACCGCTATCGGGAAGCAAGCCTGAAAAAGGGAAGTGCGCCCCACATGCCTCATCTACTATTAATATTTTATTATGTTTCCTGCACAAAGAGGATATAGACATGATATCTGAACAAAAACCATACAAACTGGGATTCGTTACCACAATTGCTTTTGCAGATGAGTTCATCGAAAACATTTTTTCAATTTCACTGGCTTCAAATATAGTAGCAAATCCATGTGTTGAATCAATATTAGGTGAAAAATAAACTGGAGTCGCACCAGAAAGTAGTACACCATGTAGTATTGAACGATGAGAATTTCTAGGAATTAATATAGAGTCCCCTTTACTAACTACTGCCATTATTGCAGCCTGCAAACCAACCGTTGCACCATTTACAAGAAAAAAAGTTTGGTTTGTGCCAAGAGCCTGTGCAACCTTTTCTTGTGATTGCTTTAATGCACAGGAAGATGAAAACAAACTGTCAATACCATCTGTTTCTGTTAAATCAAATATTGAAAGATTTTCCGCTATAGCTTTTAGAATGTCCCCTTTGCCTTTATGCCCAGGCATGTGCATTCTGTGATTTATCTTTCTTGAGTATTCTATCAGGCTATTATACAGAGGGGTCATGTTACACTTCACGCTCAACAACTCCTATAACTGCAATTTTAGTATCCCACGGATTTAATGACGAAATCAATACAGATGGTATAGCCTTAAACACCATAAAACATGCTTTTGCAAATGTGGTGGGGAAGTCACACCTCTGCCAATTAGTTCCAAATCGCACAACAGTAACGGGATGGTGTTACTGTATCATCCTAGTTGACGCAGATTACACCATCTATCTAGCCCGCCAATCATAAGCACTAGACTCTCACTAACTACTATTTCACTCATTTACTAAAGCAAAGATATCACTATAAATCATGTATGATTACAACAACCAAAATCTGGACACCATACAAATACAAATACAAATACAAATACATGTTATAGTAAGGAATCCATCTAGTAATGTGTGTCTCCTGTGAATACGTCGCACTCACTAATTGGCTGTGTAATTGTCGCATAGCGACTGGCGTGTTGTCAAGCAGACTTGGGTTTTGTCAATATATGTAAAATATTAACATGGGTTTGCATTTCTTTAAGGAGCTGAATTCGGTGATGATACATGCGCGAATAAAACAGATACGTACTACCGTGGGCCTATCTCAAGTCAAATTTGCGGAGAGAATAGCAATTTCATCCAGCTATCTTGCTGAAATTGAATTGAATAACAAAGTTGCCTCTGAGAGAATCATAAGGTTACTGGTTTCTGAGTTTAATGTTGATGATTGCTGGCTTCGGACGGGCGAAGGTGAAATGTTTAACATTGGCATGGACGCCAAACTTTCCCAAATAAATAGTTTATTCAATTCGTTCAATCAACAGTTTAAGGAGTGTGCCATGAATCAGATGGAGGAGTTGGCTAAGCTATATAATCAACTGAAAGGTAGTCAATAATGCATGCTCCCGTTCTATAGCAAGTATTGACTGTTGCATAAAACGCTAAATATCATCTTTTGTTTTTGCCACCTTGTTCTCCTAATTTGAATTGTATTGATACCGATTCCAAATTTAAACCTATCTGACAGAGCGGCTGCGGGAAACGCGGAGCAAACGCTTTCCCGCGTTTAGCCGCGATAGGCAGATAGGATTTAAATTGGAATCGGTATGAATACTCTAGACTTGGCTTAAATCTAGATTGCGTAAATCATTCTTTTCTCTCTTCCCTGGATGAGGCTATCTCGGACTGTTTTAATGCATATAAACAATAACAAATAATAAAAAAAGCGGCTAATTTTTTTCAGCCGCTAGGTACATAAACCAACTTTTACTACACACATGTGATCCGATTACTAAAACTTATCGTTGCCCCACCATTTGTCAAAAGTGTTGGGGCATACTTTTCTCATAGAATCTTCATCATCTTCTTTCCATTCGAACTCTAACTCAGGCAGCGGTATATTTTCATACTCAACCTGGCCCTCCGCTTCATATTCATAAAAATCTATTTCGAACCTATTTTCTAACACCTCCTGAGGGATATACGATACTTCTTCCCACATTGGGTATTCGTCGCCCGTCAAATTAGCAAACTCGTTGCATAAGCTGTCGGCACTCTGGAGCGCATTCATATACACAGCTTCCCCTCTTGTTATCAGCCAGAACCGGAAATAGTCAAAACCGTCATCGCTGCAGCCGCCCAGCACAATATATGCTACGGCCCATAGGTCTTGCTTATATGACTGTTTGTGATAATAATCCCACCAGTGAATATATCCGAGTACTTCATCACATGAAAGTTTGTTTAGTTCGTCTTCTATATACTTTCCCTTGTTGGAATTTTCTATTATTGCCCAAAACTGCTCTTTTGTTAATAATGTGGATGCTAGTTTTTTCATTATGTCATCTCCTGTGATATAAGCGTTTCGATTTGAAATGGTCTGAAGCCCAATTTCAAACGAAATCGCTTTAGTTTCAAATCCGGCTTAAGACAATTGCCCGCGATAGCGCGCCATAGACTCCACATCTTTATCGCCCCGCCCGGAAACGGTTACAACTATAATCTTATCCTTTGGCAAGCTTGGTGCGTATTTCATGGCATAAGCTATGGCATGGGCGCTTTCTATTGCCGGGATAATGCCCTCTGCCCGTGCTAAATATTCAAATGCGGTAACGGCTTCTTCGTCTGTTATTGCAACAAAACGCGCCCGGCCAATGTCATGCAAGTGGGCATGTTCCGGGCCAACGCCTGGGTAATCCAGCCCCGCCGAAATGGAATACACCGGTGCCAACCCGCCATCCTCATCTTGTACAAAGTACGACTCCATACCATGGAAGACACCTGCCCGACCGTTAGATATAGCGGCGGCATGTTCCTTCGTATTAAGGCCCTTGCCCGCGGCTTCGCAGCCCACAAGTTCCACGCTGTCTTCCCCAATAAAATCATAAAACGTTCCTATAGCGTTACTGCCGCCCCCAACACAGGCAATCACAGCATCGGGCAAGCGGCCCTCGGCGATTAGCATTTGCTGTCTAATCTCGCGTCCGATAATCGCCTGAAAATTCCGTACCATTGTCGGGAACGGATGAGGCCCAACAGCAGAGCCAAGTAAATAATAAGTGTCCGAATCGCTTTCGCACCATGCGGCTATTGCCGCGTCTACGGCGTCGCTAAGGGTTGCCGTACCGGATGTTACGCTGTGCACTTTTGCGCCGTGGAGTTTCATACGGTACACATTAAGGGCCTGGCGCTGTATATCTTCTTGCCCCATATATACTTCACATTCCATACCAAGCAGCGTTGCCGCCGTGGCAGAGGCTACACCGTGCTGGCCGGCGCCGGTTTCCGCTATCATGCGTTTAATGCCCATTTTCTTTGCAAGCAGGGCCTGACCCAATACATTGTTTATTTTGTGGCTGCCTGTATGGTTCAAATCTTCGCGCTTTAAATAAATTTTTGCCCCGCCTAAATCTGCGGTCATGTTGCGGGCATGGTATAACACAGACGGCCTACCCGCATACTGGGCGTATAACTCGCCTAATTCCTTTATAAAATCCGGGTCGTTAATATAGGTTTCATAAGCCGCTTCCAGCTTTGCTATCGGCGCCTTTAAAGCTTCGGGTACATACTGCCCGCCAAATTTACCAAATTTACCTTTTTCCATGTTTTTCTCCTTTGCTGTATATGCCATTTCCAAATCCTCCATAACAAAAAAATGGCGCATTTCTATTGAATTAATTATGCCACAAGATAGGCATAGTTACAATAAAATGTGCCATTTGATAGGTTTTCGTATGCAAAAAAAGCCGGTTTGCAAGAGTATAGTTTGCTTATATGTGTGCAATCTATCAATCCAATTTAATTTCCTCAAACAATTTGTCAATATAGGCAAATAGTTTCCATGTTGCGAATGTTCCCTCGTCAATCATACGGTTAATTTCATCACGGCTTGCCCACATTACATTGCAGGTTTCCTCAGGAGCAAGCACTACAGTTGCTATGTCTACATTTTGCCGAAATAACCAAACATCCACTAAACCATGACACCCAAGGCTTTTACATGGTAGGTGATGTTGAATCATTCGTCCGTTTTGCGGTTCAAGAATAATGCCTAATTCTTCTCTTACTTCTTTTAATGCCGTTGTCAAACTATCATCACCTGCAACCGCATTTCCGCCTGTACATTCCCACATATTTGGGAGCGTCTTGTTTGGCGACCTTTGCGATATAAGGTATTCGCCTTTGTCATTCTCAATTAAAACATAAACCTCAAGATGATATTCGCCTTTGTTCATGGGCTTGCCACGCTCATGAACACGTCCTGTTGCGTTGCCGTTTTTATCTAGTATGTCCCAATATTCAAGCATGTTTATTCCTCCATTCGTATATGCATACGTTCAAAATATGCTTCATTCTAAAACAAAGTTGAAAAGTTCCATACCATGTGAAGTGCTATTGGCACAAAGATATTCCTCGTTTTGATAAACGAATATGCAAAAAACGCACTTAAAATTGTGACTTGAATACTGGTTGTTGCAATATCGGAAACCTCAAACCCCCTGTAAATCCAAATTGGGTAATGGATTAGCGTAAACAAAGCCGCATCAAGAGCAATTGCATATGGCATTTTCATTTTCTTTAGGAATGCATTTAGCAAGAACCCACGGAAAACAATTTCTTCTGTAATGCCTACAAACAATACTAGCCCCACTAGCCTTATTGGCACGAAGTCAGCGCTAAACCCTAACTCGCCATAAATTAGCAACGCACGAATAGGACGGCCAACTAAAAGGGCTATAAACACTGACATAAATAAGGCATCCCTCGGCCACTCAAGTTTACTGGTGAACATTTCTTTCAACCCGACCCACATATCGTCATGAAAATGCTTTATTAGCAAAATGGCGGGCAATGTCCACACCACTAACTTAATGGCTGCCCCTATAAGTTCAGAAGCAATGGTGTTTAATGGGTTTAAAAACTCAGGGCGTATATATAATTCCCTAACACTCCATATAGCGAAAAAGACAATAAGATATATGATTATATGTGTCGCAGTTAATTTTTTCTCTGTTGTCATTTACCAATACTCCTGCTTAATGTACGCTTGGTGGCGTAATTATAGCCAAGCTACTGCTTGCCTAACCACCTACACGGCTTAATAATTATTTCCTGTAGCCATATATAGTGAACACATCGCCATCTACTTCATAAGGAATACTATATTTTTTCAATATCGCCAAAAATTCTTCTGTTATATCGTCAGCTATTATTTCAGGCATTAGGCGGCCTTGATGTTTAGTATATCTTGGTCGGACTTTTATCCACTCAATAGCGAAATAATAGCCCCAGTTATATAGTGCTTCGTCACCCCAATCGCCCCAATAATTCACATCAGTATCAAAATTGGGAACATTCGCTTCTTCTTCGCAAACATCTTTTAGAATATAAGGTGGAGGAAAAGGTAATTCTTTAATAGCATTTTGAAGCTCTTTCCATTTCGTATTACTCATACAGCTATATAAGCCTTTTCTTGACACTATTTCTGCGACTTTTTCTTTCCTTGTCACGGTATCACTTCCCCGCATTATATAAAGTTCTCTTACTATTGCTTGCTGAATCGTCTGCACGGTCTAACGCTCGTACTGTGTTGTTTATACTAATATGTTCCAATTCATGGCGTGGTTTATATCGTCAATGGCATCTTGTATTGTGATTTTGCTTTCGTCATCGGCGATTTCCCATTCCCTTTTAATTATTGGTTCTATTTTTTCACGCTTTAAGCGTCTATGGTAGATAGCGAGTAAGGAAATAGCTAAAATCGCCATTGCCCTAACTCTTTGTGCTTTTCTATCACACAAAGACAACAATATATTAAGTGCATATTGATATTCTTCTTCATTCTCGGCATCACGCCCTAACGAATATATCATGCTAAAAAGTTCTGGATTTATGATGCTATTATCTTCATAATCGGGAGCGTCTAGAAGTTGCTCAACTTCTGCTGTTTTGAAATTGTTCACTTAATCACTTCCGCACATTATATAAATTTCTCATGCTGTTGCTTACTGAACTGCCTACACGGTCTAACGATTACTCGGTACGCTTCATTCCTCATCTTCGTCGGGCATTGCCCTATAATCGTCTAAATTGATACTCTCAAATTCATCTCTGGATTTTTGAACGCCAAGCGCAGATAATACGCTATTTATTGCCCCTCCCCAACATTTATTTGCTTTACTATTCTTGCTACTGCTTGCCTTATCGTCTACACGGTCTAACATTTATTAACTACGTCATATTAGCAACATTAAAGTCATAAAGTTCATCTTCTCTCGGATTGCAAAACTCATCAAACTCATCAACCCTGCTTAAAGAGAATGAAAAAGCAAAATTGGCATTTGGATAAGTCAATTTATTCTTTCTCTTAAAGCCTTTTACAGATACTTTGTAATTTCCTGTTGGAACGTCATATTTGAAGCCAGAATATAATGTAATCATTTCAAATTTATTCTTTACAAGTGCTTCGGATTGATAGGGTAGCGTATATTCTTCTAAATATTTTTTCTTTTCAAATGGGTGAAATGATGCAACATCAGAAATCCACAAAGCATCTTTAATTGCAATATTAAACCCCTTGTGTTCAAATTTTTCCTCCCAATCTTTCTCAAAAGGAGGGTCAACGCCATCAAGCCTTATACAATAATTTTCATAGTCTATACCAACAAAAGGAAGCCAAATCCCATTTTCAATTGCTTTCAGATATGAATCAGGTTCTTTTTGGAAATATTGCAAAATCTTTTTTGTTCTGATGTTTTCTGCCCTTAAAAAATCAAGCAGCACATCAAAGGAAAAGATACAAAACCCATACCCAAAAGCAGCTAACGTGTTATACATGAAAGTGTATTTACCTCTCTCTTATTTTTCATCGTAAAGCCTCTGCGAATATAAAAACAGCCGCCTAAGTTGACGGCGCACATGCCTTGTCGAAAATAATACTACCCAATCATCAATATTCTAAATCGGTATCAAAAGCCCCTATATAAGATAATTGATTGTATGTTTTGTTCATATCTTCAATAATGATATTAGGGTTGGTATATGTGAACATTGCATTTGCCATCTGGAAGCCCTTTTCAATACAAATTTTTTTTATAACAGATAATATTTCTTCTGTTACGCACAAATCATCATCCAGCAACACATCTATATCTACTAACTCAGGGCCTTGTGTGACACTTATCCAATCTTCATCATACCACTTTACGCCAATGTCTTTGCAAAATCTACAGACCTTGTAATCGGGGCTATCTATGTCACGATTATCGCTATAATCTAAGTTAAAATATTCATCATAATCTTCGTTATAGTTTATTCCTACCCAAATATGCACTTTGGCTTTATCCAATTTAACTTGCCCCCTAAAATAAATTTTCTTCACAACTACTTACTAAATAATAGCATAATCTGTATGTCTCTTGCACCCAAAAATAAAAGACGCTGGATACCGCGTGATTGTATTAACACTTTACCCGGTTATAATCCAAGCCACCAAGTTCATGTATTACGCATCTTGCCGTACAGGTTGTACAGGTTGCATGAAATTGTTTGCTGCTAGGAAGTTGGCTGCCGCACAGGTATTGGGGTGTCGCGAGGCACGTTGTTTCGCCAGTAAAGCATTTGGTAGGTATTGGCGAAGGGTTGGATAACAGCAATATTATATTGCATATGGACAGGCTCTTCTCCGTACTCAGCCCAAACATATTCAATTACAACAGAGTATGTGCCGTTTCCGTTATCGTACAGTTCAGCTATTTCAATAGCTGCCATATCGCCGCCGCCTTGTGCCAAAAACCTGTAATAATACCCTCCGTAGTAATACCGGAAACCAAAAGTGGGCGTAAATTCCGAAGTTCCATGTTCAAAACCTGTAATGCCAAAAAGACTCCACAGTACAGAATCTACATAAGCAGAAGTTATAAACTCATGCATTGGCGAAACTCCGTCAGGCATATCTTCCCAGCTTCTGAATCTTTCTCCGCCCATGTACTGCACATAACCGTAATGAGGATACCCAAGTATTCCCTCGCGCCCATGCCTAAAAACCCTGGAACTTAGCACAAATTCCAAGGCGACATAAATGCTGTCGGGTAAGCTTATGTCGTAATCGCCCAGTGCAGGGGTCATGCCAAACCAGCCTCCAAAATCTGCGAAAAATGAGGTTAGACGCTCTACTTTCGCTTCGGTTAGGGGTATTGATGTGACTTGTGCAATATCTGGCTCGGTCGTGACTTCGGTTGGTGGTGGTTCATCTGCTGCCTGTTGCTCCGAATCCGAATCGGGAGTTCCTGGCTCATCTTCGGGTTCATTAGCTTCGTATTCAGCAGGCGGCTCAAGTGATATTTCCTGATATTCAGGCTCATATGTTTCTTGATTCGATGGGGTTTCTGTGGGAACCTGCACGTCGGCTTCCCTACTACATGCCGCAAGAATAGCTGTTAAAAGGATAAATGCGGCGACTAAAATTGCCTGCTTGATAAACTGTTTACTCTTCATGGATGTTGTTACCTCTCTTCACGATTTATTGTATGGCTTTGGGTGCGGTTTTGCCGATAACATGCAAAGCCTGCGCTTATGCCGCTAAAAAATAGCTTGGCGCAGGCTTTGTTGTTGTATTTCGTGTAAATTACCCTGCTATGCCCACCACATCTGGGCAGGGGGCTCGTACATTATAATCGGCTTTAAGAAATCTATAGCCTTTTCAAGCCCTTCTTCGATGGACATAAGCCCGTCCTCATGCTCGATACTTATAGCCCCGTCATAACCTATGGCCCTTAGGGTAGATATAATATTCCGCCATTCCGCTTCCCCATGGCCGTATCCGATAGTTCTAAACACCCAGCCCCGGCCAAGGAAATCGTCATAGCGGCTGGTTTCTAGGGTGCCGTTTACGGCTACGTTTGCTTCGTCTATACGGGTATCCTTTGCATGGAAATGATGCATAGCGTCTTTTAGGGCCTTGATTGCCTCTACCGGCTTTATCCCCTGCCAATATAAGTGGCTCGGGTCAAAATTAGCCCCAATTGCCGGGCCAACCGCCTCACGCAATCTTAGTAAAGAACTGGGGTTGTATACACAAAAGCCCGGGTGCATTTCCAGGGCAATCTTGGTTACACCGTATTCGGCGGCCAGCTTCACTGCGTCTTTCCAATAGGGTATTAACACTTCGTTCCACTGATACTCAAGCACTTCTAAATAATCCGGCGGCCAGGCGCAAGTCACCCAGTTAGGGTATTTGGCACCGGGATGGTCCCCCGGGCAGCCGCTGAAGGTTATTACTGTGTCTACACCTAATTCCTTTGCTATTTTAAGGGTGTTAACAAAATCCTGATGGTCCTTATCCCGTACATCCTTGTTTGGGTGCACCGGGTTGCCATGTACGCTTAGGGCGCTAATGCTTAGCCCGTATTTGTCCAAAGATGCTTTAAGATTTGTAATTACCTCCGGGTTATTAAGTGCGGCAACAGGATCCAAATGGGCATTGCCAGGGAAGCCCCCTGTACCTATTTCAACCGTTTGCACGCCAAGCCCTGCTAAATATTTAAATGCTTCATCTACAGGCCGCCCCGATAAAGGCACTGTTAAAACTCCCAGTTTCATATCATAACCTCCCTGTTTAAAATTCTACAAGTTTTCCGGTTTCGGCAGACTTATATATCGCCTCAAGAATTTCAGTTACAACGCAGGCCTCCTCGGGCAGAACAATAAGGGGAGCGCCCTGGGTGATGGCGTTAATAAAGGTCATTTGCTCGAACGTGCCGTGGTCCATTGCGCCCCCGTCAAAGAATGCAACACCGCCCATGCCAAGTGACGGGGTCTTTTCATATAAACGGCCAAAGTCATCACCGTTTATGCGTACGCCGCCTCTCATATCTGCCCCGCCCTTTGTGCCGCATAGGGTAGACTCGGCTTCAAAAGCATCTATCATGTTAAGGGCCCAGCTGGATTCTAATATTATGGTTGCGCCGTTTTCCATAGTTATTAACGCAAATGCGCTGTCTTCAACAGTAAACTCCTTAGGGTCCCACGGCCCAAATGCATTACCGCATACGCCATTGCCGTTTAGCTTTTTATAAACATTACCCATTACAGATTTGGGTTTGTAGTTATTCATGTACCAAAGTGTCAGGTCAAGGGCATGGGTTCCAATGTCAATAAGCGGCCCGCCTCCTTGCTCTTCCTCGTTTAAAAACACGCCCCAGGTAGGTACTGCACGGCGGCGCAGGGCATGGGCTTTAGCAAAATAAATCTCGCCTAAATCCCCCCGCTCTACTGTTTGCTTAATGTACTGGCTTGGGGCGAAGAACCTTGTCTGATACCCGATGGTCAACAGCTTTCCGGTTCTTTTAGACGCTTCAACCATAGCCCGGGCTTCCTTGGCGGTTTTTGCCATGGGCTTTTCGCACATTACATGGTTGCCCGCTTCAAGGGCATCAATTGTAATGAAGGAGTGTGACTTGTTGGGTGTAAGCACATACACCATGTCCAGCTTGTTTTCAGCCAGAAGCTTTTTGTAATCGGTGTAATGTTTAGCGTCTGCCGTGCCAAACTCTTTTGCGGCTTTTATGGCCCTTTCTTCAACTATGTCGCAAAACGCGACCATTTCTGCTTTGCCGGTTTTGGCAAGATTGGGCATGTGCTTGTTGTTGGCAATTCCGCCGCAACCGACTATACCGGCCCTTAGTTTTTCTGCCATGGTTACTCTCCTGTCTTATATGAATTTTACGCCTTTAAGGCATGAATTGGTTTGATTATACGGGGTTAAAAGATTAAGGTCAAAACCGTGCGGGTTGGGACGATGCCACATTTTGATGATACCAACAAAAGCTTCTTTCCGGTTTTGATACTAATGGTAAACCTTTTTAAACCCGTCCAAGTAGCTGAAGCAGGCGCTCCAGTTCCTCCGGGGAGTAATATTCTATTTCTATCCGCCCTTTTTTCTTGCCGGGGCGGATATTTACTTTAGAGCCCAGTATCCGTTTTAAATCATCTTCTGCTCGCCTGTAGGCGCGTAATACCTCATCAGATATCTTGCCGGAAGCATCTGATTTATTGGGCTCGTGCTCAAGGCTTGCCGCCTCCTTTAACACAGCAACAACCAGCACCTCTGCGCCGCGTACGCTAAGCCCTTCCTCTACTATTTTTTCGGCGCAAAGCAGCTGCAAATCTCCGTCTTCTGCCGACAGCAATACCTTGGCATGGCTGGCCGATAACTTCCCCTCACCTGCCAATGCCCGTACTCTTGGGTCCAATTCCAAAAGATGCAATGCGGCAATTACTGAGTGCTTACTCTTTCCTACTTTGCCGGCTATATCATCTGCCGAGAAAAAGAAATCCTCCATAAGCCGCTTGTAGCACAATGCCTCCTCTATAGGTGTTAAGTCCTGGCGCTGGATATTCTCTATCAGGGCAACCTGTAAAATTTCTTCATCGGTATAATCTTTGACAATAACCGGCAGCTCGGCAAGTTTTGCCATACGCGCCGCCCGGTAACGGCGTTCGCCTGCTATTATGGTATATGCCCCGCCGTTTTCCTTAACCAGCAGCGGCGATATAACCCCGTATTCCTTCATAGAAGCCGCTAGTTCTTCCAGCGCTGCTTCGTCGAAATATTGACGGGGTTGGTCCTTTGTTGGTTCAATTTTTCGTATATCTACCATCATTGTCCCTTCGGGAACCGATGGTGCCGTATCATGCTTGTCATCTTGACGTGATGCGTCTAATAGGGCGTTCAGCCCCCTGCCCAAGCCTGCTTTCATTTTGTCATTCACCTCTTAACATGTTTTCTTAATCATTTCCTGGGCCAACAACCTATAGGCCTCCGCCCCCTTGGAATCGGCCGAGTACATTGTAATCGGCAGCCCATGGCTAGGCGCTTCACTAAGCCTAACGTTCCGCGGGATTATTGTCTTATAAGTATGGGCACCAAGATGCCTTTGTACCTCTTCCACTACTTGGCTGCTTAAATTGGTACGGGCATCATACATAGTAAACACAACACCTTCAATGACTAAACGAGTGTTAAGCTTACGCTGGACACGTGTAATTGTATTCATTAGCTGGGTAAGCCCCTCCAAAGCATAATACTCGCACTGGATAGGTATTAGCACCGAATCGGCGGCACATAATGCATTAAGTGTAAGCAGGTTTAATGAAGGGGGACAATCCACAAATATATAGTCGAATAAATAACGCGAACGGCTAAAAATATCCCTAAGCCTATACTCCCTTTCGGGCATTGTAATCAACTCAATTTCCGCGCCGCTTAAATTAATATTAGCCGGAAGTAAGCGCACACCGTCTGCGCATACAGGCAAGATTACATCATCAAGGGTGGCCTCGCCTATTAGCAAGTCATAAACAGTTTTTTGAAGGCCATACTTGTCCACTCCAAATCCACTTGTACTGTTGCCTTGGGGGTCCATATCAACCACCAGCACACGCTTGCCCGCCTGGGCCAGGCAAGTGGATAAATTTACGTTGGTAGTGGTTTTCCCTACACCACCTTTTTGGTTGGCTATTGCAATAATTCGACTCATGGAGTTTTCCTTCCTTTTAGATAGGCATTTACTGCAATTAAGTAATGCACAGGGAATCCGCTTTGGTTTGGCACAATATATGCCGGGTTAAACTCGCTATACGGTATAGATTTACGCCCACCGCCCTGGGCCAGCTTGTGATACTTTGCTAAAACTTCGCTTGGAAGGAGAAATATCTCACCTTTTGCTATGAAATTAACCAAGAGAAAGCTTACACCCTGCTGCATACGAAACCCTTCCATAAAGTCTATCTGGTGGGCATGGATATTGCGCATAGGCAGGTTTAGCTGGCTTGTCTCCTTAGCGTCAAAGCAGATGGCTAAGCCCTGGGCCACGCCTATGAAATCTACTGTGCTTTTTTTTTCGAAATAGGCCGATGTAATTATCCTGGCCTTGTTATTCACTTCCACAGGGGTAATTGGCGTGGGTATCTTTTGGATAATCCCAAGCCCACGCTGCAAATATAACTGGTTGGTCAGGCTTATCGTTTCCTCAAACGTGCTGCCACGCAGGCCTTGGGTTTTCCAGTACGCCATTATTTCAACCTAAGATACAGTGCCAAATCCGCCGTTTCCATTGGCTTGGAAAAGTATTTTCCTTGGAAAATCCCGCATCCCAGTTCCACAAGCAAGTCATGTTGTGCCTTTGATTCTATTTCCTCGGCAATAATGGTCATGGGCTTTGCGTGCTCAACTATTTCTTTTATTACATTAGCGCTAAGCTCGTTAAAATGCACATCGTGGGTAAGCGCGCTGCTTAGCTTAATAGTTTTTATACCCATCCGTCGTAAGTTGCTAAAATGCGTTAATTGCAGACTGAAATTGTTTATCATTACCTTAAGCCCAACGGATTCCAAGGTGCTTATTAAAGTCCAAGGGTCAAAGCCCGGCTCTAAAACCTCGTTGCTGGGGAGTACAATTCTTACAAAGGCTGGGTCTATATTATATTTTTGTAAGGCGGCTGCAATCATGTTAATTGTCTTTGGCTTGCCCAATTGCTTTGGCGAAAGATTTATGGTCATTAGCAAGTCTGTAAAACCGTATTCTCTTAAGCTTTGAAGGGTGGCAAGGGCCTCTTCCACCACAAAAGTGTTTATACTGCCATCCAACCGCCCTTCACCTGCAAGGGCATGTACCAGTTGGGGCGGCAGCGGCCCCAATGATGCATGTTTATAGCGGACCTTGGCCTCGAAGCTTATCATTCGGTTATGGATGTCAATCATGGGCTGGTACTCTAAATAAAAACCGCGTCCGCGTCTCAGGTCATATTCCATTTCTTCAAAAAGCGAACGGGCAAACACCCCAACGTCATCTTTACGGGCCAAATATGGCGCGGCATCCCGTGACATAAGTTCTTCTATAGCAAAGTCACTGCGCTCCTCACAGGTGTTATTTGCTATCCATACAAAGGGTAAATAAATTAGGGTGCTAATAACCAAAGTAAACACCTGAACAAAGCCAACGGTAATAGAACCGGTAGCAAGCCACCCGCTGATACCCGGAGGTAAAGTAGAAGAAACCCCCGCAATCACAATAAAATCCATCCCGGCAGACACTGCTATACGCGCAATAACAGCCGAAAACACTGGGGCAAAAATAAAGGGAATTAACAGTATCGGGTTAAACAAGACAGGCAGGCCATAAAGTACAGGCGTACCAATATTAGCAATACCCATAGGTAATGAAAGAAGCGCCGGACGGGTAGCGTCTTTCCAGCGCATAATAAGCACAGCCGCTATTAGCGCAAGAGCCCCGCTGCCACCGGCAAGAACAAAAAACTGAAAAAAATTAGGGCAAAGCACGTAAGACCAACCCACATACTCCGCCACACCATAAACAATATCGCCCCCATGCAGCCCAAAAAACCATAATAACTGATACATAAACGTAAAAATCATAACAAAAAGCACCGGGCTGTTTATACGATAATAAACCCCGGCAAGCATACCGGTTACTCGTTCGCCAATAAAATTAGGAATATTGTAAACACCAAAGACATTAAAAGCGTACCTAAGAACGCCAAAAACCAAGATAGTAAACAGCACAGGCTCAAGAAGCAGCACAACCTGAGCAAGATAGGCCGTTGCGGCTTTGGGCCTTACAACAATTAACCGATACCTATAGAAAAAGAAAAAAAGCAGGTGTGACGCAACCGCCACAACCACCCCAAGAAACACCCCGCCCGGCCCAAACGCCACAATCCCAGCGCCTACACCGGGCGAAGCAACAAGTAAAAACAGGCAGGCAAGCCCTACCAAAGAAGGAACCAAAGGGCTAAGCACCCTACTGGAGTAATGGGGCGAATGAATCGCCAATGTATAACTAATAGATACAACCACAGCCATTGGGATAATACCCAAAGCCCCGCGATAAATTTGTTCGAACGTAATATGCCAGTAAATCCCCGGTACACGCATAGCGTCTAAATACAAGGGGATTTCCAACTCCACTAGCATGAAAATAAAAGCCCCTACAATAAGGACGGGCATAATACCGGCAAACCCGTCTTTAATAGCCTTAATTATTCCAATGTTCTCAACCCGCAGTGCCGCCTGGGACAGCCAATCTCTCACCGCCGAAGTTCACCTCTTCTATAACGAATTATTTCGCCTTATGTAATATTATCGGGCAATGATGTAGGCAGTATACCATAAGCATGATTCTCAGTACAAAGTTGGAATCCTGTTTCACTTTTTATCACCATATAACTACTCGGTTGGCATAAACCCGCTATTTTGCAATGTTTTAAACTTGACAATTTTACAGCATATACAATATTATACATTATCACTGGGGCATAACATACATTAAATATCATAGTAATCAGGAGGCTAAAATGCAAAAACTTCGTATTGGCATAGTCGGGTGCGGCGACATTAGCGGTATTTACTTAAAAAATCTAACAAACCTATTTACTGAAATGGAACTTGCCGGCGTCTGCGACCTGGTGGACCATAAGGCTGAAAATGCAGTGTCCGAGTATAATATACCGCGCAAATACAAAGACATGTATGAAATGTTTGCCGACCCTAATATAGACATAGTACTAAACCTAACCCGCCCCTACGAGCATTTCGATGTAACCATGGCCGCAATAGCAGCCGGCAAGCATGTTTACTCTGAAAAACCACTGGGCGCTACCCTAGAGGAAGGCACAAAAATACGTGACGCGGCCAAAGCCAAGGGCGTAGTGGTAGGCGGCGCACCGGATACTTTCTTAGGTGCGGGCATCCAAACCTGCCGCAAGCTTATAGACGACGGATATATAGGCAAGCCCGTAGCAGCAACAGCTTTCTTCGCTTGCCGCGGCCATGAATCCTGGCATCCGGACCCGGCTTTCTATTATCAGTTCGGCGGAGGCCCAATGTTGGATATGGGCCCTTACTATATAACCGCTCTGGTTAACCTAATAGGTGCGGTTAAGGCCGTAAACGGTATGGCTAAAAAGTCCTACCCTACACGCCGCATAACAAGCAAGCCCCATTACGGAACTATTGTTGATGTGGAAGTAGCTACACATATTGCCGGGCAAATGGAGTTTGCAAACGGTGCAATAGGCACAATAATCCAATCATTTGACACACATGCCCACAAGCTGCCTATACTGGAAGTTTACGGCACTGAAGGCACTCTGTCGGTACCCGACCCCAATACCTTTGGCGGCCCAGTAATGCTGTACCGCCCGGAATGCAAGTCCTATATGGAAATACCGCTTACCTTCGGTTATGCGGAAAACAGCCGCGGCCTTGGCCTTGCAGATATGGCAAAGGCCATCCAAACCGGCCGCAAAGCCCGCGCTGGCATTGATTTAACATATCATATACTGGAAGTAATGACCGGCATTGTAAAAAGTGCCGAAACCGGCAAACAAACAACAATTTTAACCGCACCGGATAGGCCCGCACCCATGAAAACAGGGCTGTTACCGGGAATTTTGGATTAATGAAAAAAAAGAATATCCAAACTACATTAGCGATACTTTTTATGGTTGCGGGTTTTATACTGCTGTTTTACCCGGATATAAGCAACCTGCAAAAAACAATGGTTCATGAATCTATTATCCGGGAATATGACAGCATGGTAGCGCTGCTATCCCCGGAACAAATTGACAGGCAGCTACACCGTGCAAACGTACACAATGCTCATTTAAGCAGCTTGGCCTTGTCACAACCATTACTACTTGGGCACATTGCCCCTTTACCGGAAGATTACAAGCAAATCTTAAACGTACAAGGGGTAATGGCCTGGATAGATATACCTACTATAGATGTAAGCCTTCCTATTTTTCACGGGACCGAGCCGGAGGTGCTTGCAAGGGGTGTGGGCCATTTAGAAGGCACAGCGTTTCCAACCGGCGGGTACGACACCCACTCTGCATTAACCACCCATTCGGGACTGGCAGGTACGCGACTGTTTACGGATTTAGGATTGTTAAAATACGGCGATGTGTTTTTCGTATCTGTGATGGGCCGACGGCTGGCATATCAGGTAGACCAAATTGAAGTTGTTTTGCCTCATGAAATAGATAACTTACGGGTAACCCCCGGTAAAGACCTAATGACACTTATTACCTGCACACCAATCGCCATAAATACCCATAGACTCTTAGTGCGCGGAAACAGGATTCCTTATGAAGTATACATGACTGATGAAATTGCGCCAATAGCTGTATCTACAGGGTTTAGAACAAGGGTTTTGGTATTTGCCGGGTTTTTTATTGTTAACTTTTTCTTATTGCAAATAAGACGGCGACCACAGCAAGTCCAGCAAGCTACCTAAAATTTAATAACTATGTAACGATTTTCTATTGCAAATCGGGCTTGATAGGTATAGATTCTATAAGTCACATCTACATATAAAGGTTCATATAGTTAGCAGTGCAAGTGTAATGAAAAGACATAACCGGAAAGGGGGTGCAGTGTGAAGAAGCATTTGCCCACAATACTTGTTGTATTGATGCTTGTAATGGGTTTATCAATGTTATTCTACCCGGATATTGCCAGCTGGTGGAATGGCCGCAGCCAACGGGGTATGGTTGTACTATATGACGAAGAGGTTGCCAGGCTAAGTCAGGAGCAAATAGATGCTCAATTCCGCCGCGCCGGGGAGGTTAATGCCGAACTTAGCCAGCTACCCCCTACCTCTCCTTTGCTGGTTGCACAAATGGCTCCAATACCGGATGATTACAGGGAAATCCTGTATGTAGGCGGGATTATGGGCCGCGTAGAAATACCGCAAATAGGTGTTAATATACCTATATTACATACCACTCTATCCTCTGCACTGGATATAGGTGCCGGCCATTTGGAAGGCACTGCTTTTCCTATTGGCGGAGAAAGTACCCATTCCGCTATAACAGCCCACACTGGGCTTGCTAACGCACGGATGTTTACAGACTTGGAATATAATATTGGCATTGGCGACTATTTTTTTATATCAATATTGGGGCGGCGGCTGGCGTATCAAGTCGAACAAATTGATAGGGTTTTGCCGCATGAAATCGAATTATTGCGTGTTGTGCCGGGCGAAGACTTATTAACGCTTATCACATGCACACCCTATGCTATAAATTCCCATAGATTGCTGGTACGTGGAAGACGAACCGAATACATATTGAATATGGCGGAAGAAATTGAGCAAACTAGGATTGCAAGAAGGGTAGACCTGCGTATTTACATTTTTGTTGGTTTGTTCTTGATGTTTATGCTGGCCTTTGCCATATACAGTGCCATAAGAGGAAATGAGATTACCGGCTCTAAACGCTTAAGAGTTACCCCCCCGGCTACTCCAACATCGGATATCGAGGGGGCGTCAGGCCCGGATAATCGCCACATCGCGGAAGACCTTCATAACGATATGGAAAACCCAGCAATCTATTCGTCTCGTGATATATATAGCAATTTCAATCCAAAATGCGGGATTGAAATTGCTATGGCTTCGGAAAGTGATTCAATTGAGAATGACAAAAACCGTCATTATCAATTGAATGCACTATACATGCACGAAGCTTCAAATCGTGCTGTGCCGGAACTTGAAACCTATAAGTATATCCATGAGGATGACGAAGTCCGATTGCCCGGCAAAGAGGATGTTAACAACAAGAAACAGAACACGAAGCCCTTAAAGCCAGCGTTTTTTGGCAAGAGCAGGCACGGAAAGAAAAGAACTGCAAGAAAGCCGATACCGAAAATAACAAGAAACATCGCCGCCTGCTTTATAGCGATGTTAATACTGGCAGGTACTGGCGCCGCCATAGCTCAGGCACTAAACCAATCGGATAGAAACGGCCAAACAGCAATATCCGATTTTGTAGCACGGATGGATAGCCACCAGACTGAATACAGGGACCGATGGGTGGCTGAGCAGCTAGGACGATGGATAGAAGGCAGCGAACTTACGATGCTGGACACAGAAGCATCCGAGAACCCGCTGTCCAGGTTATACAACCGCGTGAAAGAGCATAACCGCCATCTTTATGAATCAGGTCATAGAAATCTGCCGGACCCATTCGATTACAACCAGGATACTCACAACCTAAGCTATTTCGGCTTTGAACCTGAAGAAATGATTGGTTTTGTGACCATTCCAAGCATAGAAGCAGAACTACCGATATTTATGGGTGCAAGCCAGGAAAACCTGCACAGAGGCTTAGCCCATGTAACCGATACCTCTTTACCGGTAGGCGGTGTTAACACAAACGCTGTGATAGCGGGGCATATTGGTTTAAGACGTGCCAACATCCTTGATAACATAGGCGATATTAATATCGGTGACGAGATACACATTACAAATTTCTACGAAACTATCACATACGCAGTAACTTATATTCACCAAGGCGGCCAAGTTCCGTACCATGCACTTACAATACAAAGCGGCCAAGACCTTTTGACATTGTTAGGCTACCGGCACGGAAGCGCTGATGGATATGTTGTTATAGCCAAAAGAATTTATTAACCGACATATAATTGTAAAAAACCTGTAAATCATCTGTAAAGACAGCTATCTGTATTTTGTATATAATTATTGTACATTTTGCAGCAAGATTATATTTACTCCTTACAATACTAAAAAATAGGGGGAAAGCGTTATGCGCATCTCGACCAAGATAATAGAAAATAAGATACGGGCTGTGCTTATTGTCATGGCATTGGTTGTGGCGATAACCATAAACCCCGTTGCCGCGATGGCATATGAATACGACAGATACGACGAATATGCTATAACCGAGATGCTGGAAATGCTGCGGGTAGGCGGCCATTTTATGGTACTGTTTGAGCCTGCGCCGGGGGCTTTTACTGAAGTAGAAACCCGCGACGGTATGCGATTCGTCCCGGTTGGACAAAGGCTGCCCCGTTCAGAGTTCCCGTATGCACCCGTACGGGAAGGCTACGCTTTTGACGGCTGGCGGTTATACGATGAACGTGTATATGGCGACTATTTAGATGTAACGGACCATCATACATTAGAAGCCATATGGGTTAGATATGATGAAGCCACTACTACGGCAACACCCTCCCCTACCCCAACCTCTGATGCAACGGCAACACCATCCCCTACTCCATCCCAGTCCGCCGGCGCGCCAAACCCCCAAAACCCCACAACAAGCCCGCTTGCCATAAGCCTTATGATTTTTGGTGCTGTTGCGGCGCTGGGTATTGCCGCATTTAGTATAGTAAGTTTGTCTATGAGGCATACTGTTGCCGTTGGAAAATATCGCAAAAACGCAATGCGTTTCAAGCGCGAATCCCGGTTGGTATCCATGCTTGGGATTGGAAATAGCAAACAAAGCCGTGAAAACTAAAAACTATCAAAAATAGCACTTCCCACAAAGGCATTCATCCAGTATAATATTCGGAAATCTTAATTATACTGGGAGGCGATTACCATGGCTTATTTCTATGAGCAGGAGTCCCGCACATTTAGCGAGTACTTGCTGGTGCCGGGCTTTTCATCCGCCGAAAGCATTTCGGCAAATGTATCCCTTAAGACACCGCTTGTAAAACACATGCGCGGGGCAGCACCCGCACTTACAATGAACATTCCGCTGGTTTCGGCAGTCATGCAATCTGTGTCAGACGACACAATGGCCATTGCACTTGCCAAAGAAGGCGGAATTTCTTTTATTTTCGGCTCTCAATCTGTGGAGTCTCAGGCGGCTATGGTGCGGCGTGTTAAGCAGCATAAGGCCGGGTTTGTACCAAGTTCCTCCAATGTAAGGCCGGACCAAACCTTGGCCGATATCCTTGTAATGAAGGAAAAAACCGGCCATAAAACCGTGGCCGTAACCGAAGACGGCACATCCATGGGCCGCTTTGTTGGCATGGTAACAGACAAGGATTACCGCATTACAAGAATGGGCCCGGATACCCAGGTTTCGGAGTTTATGGTTCCGCTGGAGAGACTGGTATATGCGGAAGAAGGCGCAACCCTAAGCCAATGTAACGACATTATCTGGAACAATAAAATCAACGCCCTTCCGGTAATAGATAAGGACGGCCGCCTTACGGCATTCGTATTCCGTAAAGACTATGCTGCCCACAAGGGCAACCCCCTGGCGCTTTTAGACAATAAAAAACGCTACGTAGTAGGTGCCGGTGTAAATACCCACGACTATGCCGAGCGCATACCGGCCTTGGTAGAAGCGGGCACGGATGTGCTGTGTATAGACTCATCGGAAGGTTTTACCGAATGGCAGCGCCGCACCCTTCAATATGTACGGGATAAGTACGGGGACGAAGTAAAAATAGGCGCCGGTAATGTGGTTTGTAAAGAAGGTTTCCGCTTCCTGGCCGAAGCCGGCGCGGACTTTGTAAAGGTAGGTATCGGCGGCGGTGCCATATGTATCACTAGGGAAGCCAAGGGCATAGGCCGCGGCCAGGCTACGTCTTTGATAGAGGTATCCGCAGCCCGGGACGAGTATTATAAGGAAACCGGGATTTATATTCCCATATGCTCTGACGGGGGGATAGTCTACGACTATCATATCACCCTGGCACTGGCAATGGGTGCGGATTTCTGTATGCAGGGCCGCTATTTTGCCCGCTTTGACGAAAGCCCCACCAACCGGGTAATGGTTGGTGGCAACTATATGAAAGAATACTGGGGCGAAGGAACCGAACGGGCCCGTAACTGGCAGCGCTACGAAGCAGGCGGCGCACTGCCCTTCGAAGAAGGTGTGGATGCATACGTGCCATACGCAGGCAGCTTACGCGAAAACCTGGCAACAACCCTAAGCAAAATTAAGGCTACAATGTGTAATTGCGGCGCATTAACAATACGTGAACTGCAAGAAAAAGCTCGTCTTACCAAGGTATCGCCAAGCAGTATCATAGAGGGCGGCGCACATGATGTATATTTAAAGGATACCTATGGAAGCCAACGTTCCTAGAAAATGCAGCTTAGATAAAATTAACAGAGGCGAATCTGATTTAGATGAATTTTTCATGGCAGAGGCCCTGAAAGAAGCCTGCCGTGCCTATGAAATGGGTGAGGTGCCTATAGGCTGTGTAATCACCAAGGGCGGAGAGATTATTGCCCGGGCCGCAAACGAGCGGGTTACCCGGGCTAATGCCCTTAGTCATGCCGAAATTTTGGCCATAGATATCGCCTGTAAAGCTATAGGGGATTGGCGGCTGGAAGATTGCCGCCTATATGTAACAATCGAGCCCTGCCCAATGTGCGCCGGGGCTATTGTGCAAGCGCGTATACCCGTGGTGGTATACGGCGCTAAAAACCCGAAGGCCGGGGCTGCCGGGTCTATTATTAATATATTGGAAGAATCCCGGTTTAACCATCAAGCGCTGGTAGTAAGCGGTGTACGCGAGGAAGAATGCGCCGGGCTTATGAAGGCGTTTTTTTTGCGGTTTCGTAAGTGAATTAGTACTTGACGAAGTTAATCAACTTGCTACTGAAGGATAGCATCATATCGAACTGTGAAAGCACGTTAAATCCGATTACTCCAATGGTAAAACTCTCGTCAGGGAAATCGTGAACATAAACCTTAACATCATCTAGGGTATGGCTTGTGCCTATCTTAAGTTTGTCTACTGTTATTTCCTGTACTATCGCTACGCCGCTATCCGTTGTTATTATTTGTTTTTTTCCATTTGATATATCATACCCAAGTGCATCTATAACTGTACTGGAAATGGTGGTTACGGTTGCACCGGTATCAAAAGTCAACAGTGCAGTGCTGAAGTCTTGTTCATTCGAATTCCAAATATCAACATATACATACAGCGCACCGCCAATAGTATGCATTTGAAGCGTGTCGGTCAGCATCATAACAATACCGCAACCCCTTCCGGTATTGTGCCAACATAACGCACACATGTACGGTTCCCATTATCCTCATACTGCTTCATATTACACAAAACTGTATTCATGCTTTTGTCATGAAACACAACTTCGCCACCGGCAACGGAGTTATGCCTGTCCCTACTATAATTTATCATAAGAACCCAGTGCCCGTCATATTCTTTTTCTATTTGCTCCATCGTTTTATACATATATGCATCCACCTTTCTTATTTGACATTTTCTATAACCCATTATACCATGCAAATGTTTTCTAAGACACAGTCTTAGACTTTGTCATGGAAATTTTTCCATTCACAATCATGCATGTGTCATATAAAAGGAGCGATTCTATGCAAATCCCAACCCCTCATATCACCGCAAAGGAAGGCGACTTTGCAAAAACAGTACTAATGCCAGGTGACCCACTACGCGCCAAATTCATAGCCGAAACCTACCTGGATAACCCGGCCCTGGTAAGCCAAGTCCGAAGTATGCTGGCCTACACCGGCACATACAAAGGTAAGCCAGTATCCATAATGGGCAGCGGAATGGGCGTACCCTCCATGGGCATATATTCCTATGAACTGTTTAACTTCTACGATGTGGATAATATTGTGCGCATAGGCTCCGCCGGCGCAATATCCCTGGATTTGGACCTGGGCGACATAATAATGGGAATAGGCGCCTGTAACGATTCCAATTACCCGGCAATCTACGGCCGCCCCCCGGGCACTTATGCCCCAATCGCGTCGTACAGCCTAATGCAAAAAGCCACAGCATCTGCCGAAAAATTAGGTATCCGGCTGGTAGCGGGCAATATCTTAACCACAGATGTCTTCTACACAGACGATGACCTGACAAACGCCAAAGCCTGGCAGCGGCTGGGCGTACTTGCAGTAGAAATGGAAGCCGCTGCCCTATACGCCAATGCGGCCCTTGCTGGCAAAAATGGCCTATGCCTGTGCACTATTTCAGACACTTTATTCACCGGCAAGGCAATGTCTGCCGAAGCCCGCCAGACATCATTCACCCAAATGATGGAACTGGCACTGGGGATGTTGTAAAACATGCTGCAAGTTAAAAACCTATGTAAAACCTATACAACCAAGCAAGGCCCCCTACACGCCCTGGACGATGTAAGCGTTGAGATAAAAAAAGGCGAAATCTTTGGTTTTATAGGCTTAAGCGGCGCAGGTAAAACCTCCCTTGCCCGTTGCGTTTCCGCCCTGGAAAAGGCAGATAAGGGAGAAATAATCTTAGACGGTGTAGATATAACCCAACTAAGGGGCCGCAAGCTGCGAGAGACACGCAAGAAAATGGGCCTGGTGTTCCAGCATTTTAACTTACTGATGAACTCCACAGTATTCGAAAACATAGCCTTCCCGCTGCGCATAACAAAAAAAGACCGCAGCCAAATAACCGCCCGGGTAAATGAACTTTTGGAGTTGGTAGGCCTGACCGATAAAGCCCAGGTCTACCCGGCAACCCTTTCCGGCGGGCAAAAGCAGCGTGTAGGAATAGCCCGGGCCCTGGCCACAGAGCCGGAACTTGTAATCTGCGACGAGGCCACCTCGGCCCTTGACCCGGATAACACAAAGTCCATCCTTTCATTAATAAAACGCATAAGCGAAAAAACAGGCGTCACATTTTTGGTAATCACCCATGAAATGGACGTAATAAAAGACTTATGCACCCATGTTGCCATAATGGAAGGCGGTAAAATAATAGAGCAAGGCCCGGTTTTAGACGTAATAACGGCCCCCGTAACCCCTACAGCACGGCGGTTCTTCCTAAATGACTATATAGACCCAACTTGGTTTAACGAAACTTCCCGTATCTTCCGGGCAACATTTCTGGGGGAAGCCACACGTAAATCTTTCATACACGATGTAATACGCCGGTTTGATATAAAGCTTTCGATTTTATCGGGCAATATCGAAAATGTAAGCGGGACAATGGTGGGTAATCTTATTCTGGAGATTACTTGCGTGGATGAAATGCTGGAGGAAATAAAAAAATACTTCCACGATAATAACGTAGGGATAACCGAGATAAAATCCCGTTAGGTGAAGCAAATCCGGTTTTGATGATACCGATAAAAGCGATTTTCATGCTAGGTTTGTGACGGATATCGCCCGTTATTGGCCTATAGGAGGCATTAATTAACATGTTCGACAACCCATATTTCTGGGACGAATTGGCCCTGTCCTGGTCCGGAGGCACATCCAGGTCATTTGAAGCCTATAGGCAGCATATCTGGCGCCTAATGTCCCGGGGCACAATAGACACTATATATATGGTGGGCTACGCTTCACTTTTCGCCATCCTGTTCGGGCTTATTATCGGCGTTTTAATTTATGTAACCAAAACTGGCGGAATATACCCTTTTCCGGCGGTTAACCGCATACTCAATGCCATTGTTAACATAGGGCGCAGCATACCCTTCGTTATTTTGATTATCCTAATCTTCCCCCTTTCTGAATTTATAGTAGGCACTTTCATAGGCCGCACCGCCGCAATTGTGCCCCTTACGGTTGCGGCTATCCCATTCCTTTCCCGGGTGGTGGAATCCGCTCTGGACGACCTTGGCCATGGGATTATAGAAGCCGCAATCGCCGCCGGCGCAACCCCATTGCAAATAGTTTTTCGCGTCCTGCTGCCGGAAAGCGCACCGGGATTAGTGGCCGGCTTCACTTTACTTGTTATAAACCTGATAACATTCTCCGCAATGGCAGGGCTTGTAGGCGGCGGCGGCCTTGGTGCCGTTGCCAACAGCTACGGCCTGCAGCGTAACAGGCAGGATATTATGATTTATACCGTAATAATCATGGTTATACTGGTACAGTTTGTGCAGCTAACAGGTCAGTTTATAGCACGCCGCCTGGATAAGCGGTAAGTTGGCGAAAACATTGAAGAAGGTCTGTTGCGTGAAATTTTTGAAGAAAGTGGCATAACGGCTTCAGTTCGATGTTTGGTAGGTGTTTACTCGAATGTGGGGCAGCATCTTTGGTATGATGGTGTAACCCCTGTTCCAACAAAGGTGATGTTGGATTTCGTTTGCGATTATGTAGATGGCCAACCTACGACTTCAAACGAAACAAGCGAAGTCATATGAATTCCTAAGTCTGAGGTAATGCACTATGTTACCGCCCCCGCAATGAGATTCAGATTTGAAAAAGTGCTGAATTTTAATGGCAAGGTCTGTTATTGTTCCTATGTGACTAAACCAGAATTTCGAGTTTTAACAGATAGAACGGTTTGATTAGTGATTGAAAAATTTAGGAGGAACTTATATGTTAAATATTGCGCCTGTCGCTGATGTAATCTCCCAAGACAGCCAAATAAGTGCAGTAATGTCCATGTTGCCGCCCAATGCACCCATTAAAATTATGCTAGGTGGTAAAACAGGCATTTTGATTGATGAGCTTCAATACGATGGACTTCTGGAAACTATTCGCATATTGCAGGAAAACCCAACAATAGTTCAGTCGCTAGTTGAACGCGAAAATGATGAGTTTGTCAGTGAAGAAGAATTATTGAAATATGTATAGGACTCAATATGCACGTAGCGTTTTGACAAAAGATATACCCAAGCTAAAATCTGCTAATTTATTAGGGCAGTTTTTCAAAGAGATGGATTTGGTCAAAGCTGACCCATCTATAGGTAAATTGCTAACTGGCCCGCTTAAAGGCAAGCGTTCTGTGCGAATTAACCTACAGCACAGAATTTTCTACACTTTCGACCAACGTAAAATTGTAGTAGATGATTTGGAGTATGAAGGTACGATTAACGTATTACAAGCCTTTGGACATGATTTCAACTAAACCAGAATGTCCAATTAACTTTTTAGCAACCGCCAGTCGGCAAACCATCGACGCGGGAAGCCGCAGAAGCCCGCCAGCCCATTGACTTCACTCGATTGTTGAGAATAGGTTCGGACTTCTTGAAAACCGATAGCGGTATTGTGGTAAAATGGCATGAATACGCTGTTTTGTGTGTAGTTGTAAGCTTATCAATCTTGTGTAAGATAGGGGTAATTGCAGTTGTTTTCTGTAGCTTTCAGTTAATATGAACTACTATGCCGTCAAGACGGACGGCAAGATTAAAAAAGACGAGGAGACGGATTATGGTAAAAGAACAGATTATTCAAGAAATTGAATCTCTGCCAGCAGAATTTTATTCTGAAATAATGGGTTTTGTGGGTTATATAAAATATAAACGCTTGAATAATATTCCAAAAACAATGCTTCTTTCTGAGAAGTCTTTAGCAGAAAATTAGGATACCCCAGAGGAGGACAAAGCATGGGCGGATTTGTAAAGGGCGATGTTGTTGTTTTAAATTTTCCTTTTTCAGACCTAAGTGGAACAAAGAGAAGACCTGCTCTTGTTCTTGCAGATTTAAAGGATGATGATATTATCCTTTGCCAAATTACCAGTATTGCAACAAAAGATATTTATGCCATTCAAATCGAGGATGAAGATTATATAAAAGGAAAGTTAAAAACGGAAAGTGTTATTCGTCCCAATAAAGTTTTTACTGCTGGTAAAATTTAATTTTATATACTGCTTCTTCAATTGGAAATGAAAAGGCAGATAAGGTTATAGAAGTTTTAATAGACATTGTAAAAGGGTAGTCCGGGGGAGTAGACTTAATGAAACTATATGGTAAAGAACGAGAAATCGTTCTAGGCATTTGCGGAAAAACTAGAAAAGATGCTTATGATTTCATTTATGACAACTATTACGTTGTTGACGAAAATGCTTTAAAAGGTGGTTATTTTCCACGAGAAATTGAAGATGTATTGAGAAGTCTGAAAGATAAAAAATTCATAAGTTTTTCATCAACATTAGGCAACATGATTTCGGGCTTTCAAGTTTTGAATAACTGTAGGTCCTACCCTGAAATGGAAGACAATTATAATAAAGCGAATCAGTCAGGGAATGATTATTCTAATAACCATGGAAATATCATTGTTGCTGGATGTGATGTCACCAATGCCAATCAAAGTGTTGCCATTAATACCAGCGCAAGCAATATTTTTCGAGTAATAAATGATTTAAGGGCAGAACTCGATAGTACCCAAGTTTGTGCTGATGTAAAAGGCGATGTAAACGATGAATTAGACAACATCGAAAGAGAGTTTAAAGCTGCAACGCCAGATAGTGACAGGTTGAAAAGATTTATGCGGAAGTTGGTAGATAAAATAAAAGATGTTACCGCATTATCAACTTTGATGGTTCACTACAAAACATTAGAGCCTTTGATTATAGAATTTATCCGAAGCACTATGACAAGTAGTTGCAGGTAGTTTCAATTGGTTTCAGTTTGTTTGTGTTATTATGCCGTCAAGGTCGGCGACAGAAGCAATTGTGCTGAAAATTTATGTAATATTCAATGTTTATATGATGGAGTATAGTAAAATGGATAAGCTGCACGGAATAATAGTATTCGGGGCTTCGGGGTCGGGCTGCACAACGCTAGGGCGCGAATTGGCGCGATTATTAAATTTCGAGCATTTTGATACAGATGATTATTTCTTTGAGATAAACAATCCGCCATTTGAGATGAAGGAACGCCCACTAAATGAACGGATTGCTTTGTTGCGTCCTTTATTATTAAAGAGTAATTTTGTCCTTTCTGGGTGCATACGCGAATGGGATGGTGCTTTTGATTCCATGTTATCTATGGCTGTGTTTTTGATAACGCCGACAGAAACAAGAATCGAACGAGCGGAAAATCGTGAGTTTAACCGCAACGGCGAGCGCATCAAAATGGATGGGGATTTGTATATTCAGCATCGAAAATTTATTGACTATATAGCAACATACGACAACGGTGGCATGGAAACACGTTCATTAGCTTCGCAAGAAGCATGGGCAAACCGTCTCACTTGTCCTGTTGTCCGTGCTGATGGCACATTAGATTGGTGCAGAAATGCAGAGAATATAGCGAACCAATTTTTAGCGTTACTAAAGAAATGATTACATTGCCTACGTGTCAACCACTTTTCCACAACCATCATACCGATTCCAATTTAAATCCTATCTGCCTATCGCGGCTAAGCGCGGGAAAGCGCTTGCTCCGCGTTTCCCGCAGCCGCTCTGTCAGATAGGTTTAAATTTGGAATCGGTATCAGTCGGCAGTTCGTCGACACGGAGAACGCTGGACAGTCCACAACATTTTGATTTAACTGGATTCTCGAACGAATGTTTGAGTTTCTTGAAGCTGCAATAATACGTTTTAAATAAGGTGAGACATGACAAAAATAAGCTATTTAAGAAAACGGCTGCGTGAAGAATATCATAAGCGCAACCTATCCCAAGCCGCCGATATAGGCGATGCCTTGCTGGACGAGCATATAACCAACCGCTGCGTAAGCCCAGGCTATTCCAACGATTTATATAATGTAGCGTTGGTTTACGACGAACTTGGCGAACTAGAAGAAGCGGCAGGAATGTATGCGGCGTCTATACGGCATATTAAATGGCCCGGCCGCCGTATGCCCCAAACAATATTTTTGCATAGTTTAAGCGATGAGCAATGCCTTGCCCTGTCTATGCGCTTTAGCAACCTAGCTTGCGTAATTGCCCTATTAGGCGATTACAACCAGGCCCAAAATATGTACAAATGGGTAAGGAGTTTAAACTCTCGCCTGCAACCGGAACATATGCAGGCAGTATCAGACAACCTATACAACATGGGCAATATAGCGGCAAGCGCCAATAATACAGACGAGGCCCTGCGCCTGCACGGCCAAGCCCTGGCCCTGCGCAAGCAAGACGGCAGTCTGGAAGATATAATGCATAGCCTACATTCCCTGGCTCACATATATGAAGAAACCGGCGAATACGAAAAGGCCATTTCCTTCGCGGAAACGGCCCTGGATTATTCTAAAGGCGGCATACACGCAAGCGCCTGCTGCTACCTGGCCGAACTGTACGAGGCCAATGGGCAGTTAGAGAAAGCCCTGGAACTTTACGAAAAAGTGCTTGCCGAAATATCAGTATCGGGCTGTAAGCGCCGGGATTATATGACCATACTAAGCCGTCGTGCCTACCTTGCCGGTAAAACAGGCGACCCGAAAACCGCAATAAAACTTCATGAAGAAGTGTTCAATATATACAACAGCCTAACCGGCCTGGACTTAGAAAGCATAGACACCGGGTTTTACGCCAACTGCTTAAAAAACATGGCAGTACTAAATAACGCAATAGGCGAAACCGCCCAAGCAGAAGACTATATGCTAAAATCTATCAAGTCACGCAAGGTCCCAGGCAAAGAATTTGCAAACGATATCTGCTTCCTTATACGCCTTTTCCTGGAAAACGGCACACATGACAAACTGGCAGATATACTGGTATACGTCCTAACACAAGCCCCAGAAGGCCCAAATACCACCACATTAATAGATGCCATAATGGGCTCGCTTTCAAACGCCGAAAATATGCATATGTTATTAGCAGCCATAAATGAAACCAACCATTCCGACAAAATCCGCCCTTTTCTTGACATGTGGCGCGAGAAGGGCGGGTTTTTGTAAAACCTTTACATATTCTTAAGTGCCAACGCCAACTGGTCCGGGCAGGATGTTGGGCGGTTATTACAGCGTATGCCGCTGCATATCTGGATAACTTCCTCAGGACTGCGCCCCTTGGCGAACTGGGCTATGCCCTTTAGGCTGCCGTTGCAGCCAGACAAAAATTCTACATCTTTGATTATGCCGCCTTCTATATCGATATGGATTTCCTTGCTGCATACACCTTCGGTTTTGTAAATCATAGTGTTGCCTCCTTTTTCTTATGAAATAAAGTTGATACATAAACGCAACTAAAATGTAATATAAATCCCTTCTCAATAACACATGCCCATTGGTATAATGCCAGTGGACTTAAATTTCGTTTCAAAGTATACCATATAGGTGTTTCGAATTGAAATGGGCTGAAACTCAATTCCAAACGAAGCTACTATACCACGGAGATAAAATGCGATATCAAGAGAAATTAACCAAAGAAAATATTCTAAAACTCCGCGCAATGTTAAAGGAACTTCCGGCCTTTATGGGGGACTATTTCCGCAGCCTTAACGACCAAACCGCCCCCCTTACGCGGCTGGGATATGCGCTGGACTATAAAATTTTCTTTACCTACCTATCGGAGGAAGTACTTGACGGTAAGCCCGTTACCTCTATTACCATCCCAGACATCGCCCAGTTAACCGTCACGGATATAGAAGCGTTTATGGAGTATCTCACATACTATATCCCGGCCAATGACCGGAATACCCAAATCACCAACGAAGCCAAAGGTAAATCCAGGAAGCTTGCGGCCGTACGGGGCCTGTTTCGGTATTTATACAGAAAAGGCCAAATAAACGCCAACCCGGCAGAACTTGTGGGCTTCCCCAAAATCAACGAAAAAACCATAACTACACTGGAACCTGACGAAATAGCAAAACTTTTAGACGAAATAGACGCGGGAGAAAAGCTGTCGCCGCAACAAAAACGATTTCATGAGCAAACTAAACTAAGGGACGCTGCTATGATTACAGCGCTGTTGGGAACGGGCATGAGAGTTTCCGAATGTGTGGGCCTGGATTTAGACCATATCGACTTTGATACAAACGGGCTGAAAGTAACCCGAAAAGGCGGCGATGAGATGATTTTATATTTTGGCAGCGAAGTAGAAACGGCTCTTAAGTCATACATGGAAATCCGCAGTAAGATAGAACCCCAACCCGGCCATGAGACAGCTTTGTTTTTATCTATACAAAACCGCCGCATAACCACCAGGGCGGTACAAAATCTGGTAAAAAAGTATGCATCCTTGGTAACGCGCCTTAAAAACATTTCGCCCCATAAGCTGCGTTCTACATTCGGCACCCAGCTTTATACCGAAACAAGTGATATTTACCTGGTAGCCAATGTACTGGGGCACGCGGATGTTAACACTACCCGCAAACACTATGCCAAAATGGATGAAAATTATCGCAGACGCGCCGCCAGTGCAGTAAAATTAAGAGGATAAACTGGAAAAAGTTGCGCAAAATATTAACACGTGGTACTATCCGAATGCCAATACAGCGCGAAAGGAGTTTTTAATAATGGAACAATTCACATTTGTAAAACGCGGGTATGACCCAGAAGAGGTTGACAAATATATCACTACCCTAGAGCAGGTTATCAAAAGCTATAAGGACAAGGATAACGCCATAAAAAATTCGATAATAAGCGCTCAAAAAACCAGCGACGACATAGTAAAAAACGCGCATAAGACAGCAGAAGACATAGTAAGAAACGCCCAACTCGAGGCTGAAACATTCAAGCCCCAAATGGGGCAAATGGGGGACCAACTCGTAGGAATACGCAGTTCCCTGGACCGCCAGCGCGCCAGTTTGCACAACTTCCAGACTATGAACGCCAACGCAATAAGAAAATGCATTCAAGAATTAGAGCAGTTTGATATGAACGAAATGTTCTTACGGATAGACGAAATGGATGCGGCTATTGCGGCGCTGCATGGTTTAGAAGCCAGCAATAAAGAACGGTTAATGCAAAGCCAAAACATGGACCCAAGAAGCATGGTACGTGAACCAAGCAATATAACCCGGGACCAAGAGCCCCGTGACCATTATCCCCGTGATACCGGGCGGGATATAATGCGCCCCCAAGCCCAATATGACCCAATGCGTGAAACAAGGGATATGCGCGGGCATGATATGGACCGCCCCCGGGATGTAATGCGCGAAACAGGTATGGATATGATGCGTAACCGCACCGCACCGCCGCCTATGCCCCGTGAAACCGTCCGGGATACAAGCAGGGATATGATGGTACGCGAACAACAACCCTACGCACCCCAAGAAACCATGCGCGAAACAATGCCTCGCGACCCATATGCCCCCCAAGCCACCGGGCGGGACATGATGCCTCAAGAGATGCCCCCCTATGCACCACGTGACACCGGGCGGGAAATGATGCACAACAACGAAATGATGCGCCCGCCGGTACGAGACTATGCTCCCGAACCACCCAGGGAACTAATCCGCGACACCAGGCCAAGAAGTGACTTTGGCCGGGATATAAGAAGAGACTACGGCCGGGATATGAGAAGCGACAGCGGCCGGGATGTAAGAAGGGACGACTACGATACAGGCAGACTAGGAAGGCTGGACGGCAGGGAGCCCATGCGAGAAATGCCAAGGCAATACGCACCTGACCCAGACAATTACGACGACCAAAACCTTTTACCGCCTGTTGCGTCACTTATGTAAATAAAGCGTAAACCACATGTAAACGAAGCGTCACAACAAACAGCCCCTCGCGTGGTATATTGTATATATACCAACCGAGGGGCTTTTTAGTACCCGGAATCATACATACGGTATATATTGCGAAATCAATGAGAAACAGTCTCCGACCGAGCCGAAAATGCGAACGCATCTATACATTTTCTCCTTCGGGCGACAGGCGGACTGATTTCGAATTATTGCGCTATACAAAAGCGATTCACTATAGGAGGTCATTATGACAACAACAAAAATGCTATCGGTAATTTTCTCACAGGATTCGGCGGCAATACGCACACCCAGAAAAGACAAAAGAAGCGGCCAAGGCTGGGATGTAAAAAGAAACATATGCAGGGGTCTAAGAAGCGACACCGGCCAGGAAATTAAAAAGTACTTACGGCATTCGACATAATTTGTAAGCAAAATGTAATATTGCAGTTTATTCATAGCCCTTCTTATAGTGTATCATTGATACGCTTTAAGGAGGGCTGTATTTATAGTTATCTATGACATATCTGGAGGAACTTTGGTAGATAATAGTCGTTAGATAGGTTACAATTTCAAGCTTAACGAGCATAAAGTCGTTCGGCTTCAAAATGGAAATTTATGAAAGTCTAAACCAAACGGCACTAAAAGGAGGATGTAATGAGAAAGTCAATGAAATTAACGGCGCTGGTACTGGCATTTATAATGATGTTGGGATTTATGCCCGCTACCCAAACATATGCCGCCGGCGCTAACCTTCCACCGATTACCGTAACGGTAAACGGTCAGCAAGTAAACTTTGACGGTCAAACACCAATAATGGTGGAAAACCGTGTGCTTGTTCCTGTACGCGGTGTTTTTGAGATGATGGGCTTTGTTGTAACTTGGGACGATGTCCAGCGTATTGCAAGGCTTACAAGAAGCGATATAACGGTTGTAATCCCTGCCGCTTCAACTTCATTTGTAGTTAACGGCGTAATTATTACCCCCGAAGTACCCCAACGCATGGTTGGCGGCAGGCTCTTGCTGCCCCTTAGGGCTGTTGCAGAGGCTATTGGCGGGGTTCCAAACTGGGACGCGCCAAACCGCCGGGCCATAATTACAACACCACATGCGCCTCCAAGCCCATCGCCTACACCATCACCAACCCCCTCACCTACCCCAGCAGCAACGCCACAACCTTTGCTAACTGCGGCGCCTAGGTTTGAAGGGTCTGTTGGGTTTGCACTTGGCGGTAATGCTCTAATGCTTGGCCATTCGTATGCAAATTCAATCTTTGGCGGCGGATGGTCCCACCACGCGCTTAACAGCCGTTTTGCCACCTTAACAGCTACAATAGGCCGCCTAGACGGCTCCGGCGCAGGCGCCAGAACAGTCAGGTTTATAGGCGATGGAAATGAGTTGGCCCGGTATACCGTATCCGGCTACACATTTAACCCAATAACCGTGGCTGTGGATATACGCAATGTTAATGTTTTAAGGATAGAAATAGATGCCGTAGGCACCGACGGCGTATCTGTTGTTGTGGGCACACCAATGGTTCATCCAACCCAGGCAACCGCACCTACACCAACCCCAAGGCCATCGCCTACACCCGGGCCAGGTACAACACCTACGCCGCTGTTAACCGCAGCGCCTAGGGCAGACGGGTCTGCCGGGTTTGCTGTCGGCGGTAATGCCTATATTCAAGGCATACGCTACACCGGCGCAATATGGGGCGGCGGCTGGTCCACCCATAACCTAAACGGGCGCTTTACAACCCTTACCGGTATTGTAGGCCGCCAAGACGGCTCCGGTTCGGAAGCGCGTACAATACGCTTCACAGGCGACGGCAGGCATCTTGCGACCTTTACGGTTTCGGGCACGGGTGCCCCGCAAAATATCTCCGTAAACGTACACGGTGTAAATTCTCTTAGAATTGATATAGACCATCCCGGTACAAACGGTGCGTCTATAGTTCTTGGTAACCCCCTTGTGCACCCAACAGTTGCCACCGCTACCCCAACCCCTGCACCGCTTTTAACTGCCGCACCGCGGGTAGACGGGTCTGCCGGGTTTGGCTTTGGCGGTAACACGTATATGCAAGGTATACGTTATACCGGCGCTATTTGGGGCGGCGGATGGTCTGCCCATAATTTAAACGGGCGCTTTACAACCCTTACCGGCGTTATCGGCCGCCAAGACGGCTCCGGCACGGAAGCGCGCACAATTAGGTTTTTTGGGGACGGTGCGCATATCCAAACCTTTACGGTTAGCGGCACCGGCGCGCCTATAGGTATTTCCGTAAACGTACACGGCGTAAACAGTTTAAGGATAGAAATAGACAACCCTGGAAATAATGGTGCATCTATAGTACTTGGAAATGCAATGCTTCAAACAGCGGCAGCTTCCGCCACGCCTACGCCGACGCCAACCCCCACACCAACACCTACGCCCCCGCCGGCCGCAACCCCAACACCGCTTTTGACTGGGGCGCCACGGGTTGACGGGTCTGCCGGGTTTGGTTTTGGTGCACGTGCCTATATGAACGGCATAGGCCATAACGGCGCAATATGGAACAACAGCGGGGCACTTGGCTGGTCTAACCACAACCTTGGCGGCCGGTTCCAGACCTTAACCGCTACCATAGGCCGTATGGACGGCGGCTACAATGTAGGTGCAAGAACTATCTCCTTTGTAGGCGACGGAAGAGAACTTGCGACGCGAACCGTATCAGGAAACCCGTTCACCCCCATTACCGTCACTGTAGATGTGCGCAATGTGTCAACCCTAAGGATAGAAATTGACGCACCCGGCACAGACGGCGTAACGGTGTTACTGGCAAATGCCACATTGCACCCGGTACAGGTTGCCGAGACGGCACTTGTAAATGTTACGCGAACCGGCGGAACGGGTTCGTTTGGGCAGCCCGGCCATAATATAAACTTAGGCGGCGTTAACCATCCGAACTCTATGTGGGACGGAGGGCATTCAATTCACCGCCTTAACCAACAATTTACAACCTTTGAAGCAACCCTTGGCCGCGCCGCGTTCCCGGGTACCGAAACCAGATATGTAAGAATAATTGGTGACGGGCATCAACTGGCTTCCTTCCGCGTATATGGCGAAACCTTTACCCCGCGAGTAATAACAGTAAATAATATAGGCCACGTTACGTACCTAAGGGTAGAAATAGACCATGCGGGCGCTAACGGGGTAACTGCGGCTTTAGGTAACCCTCGGGTGCGGTAGTAACGTTCAACGGCAAAACCTTGGGTGCTTTGTCCCATAGGTACTAACTTAGACAGAAAAACGACACATCCGTCATTGCGAACGAAGCGAAGCAATCCAAGATTGCCGGAAAATAAAAACTTTATCGTTAAAACCAATGGAGATGTTTCACCACATCCCCATATAAAACGAGAGCAAGCGCAAAAGCGCTGCTCTCGTTTTTGTTGTAAGATATGGTATTACGTCAAACCATTAACACCGGTTCCAATTTAAATCCTATCTGTCTATCGCGGCTAAGCGCGGGAAAGCGCTTGCTCCGCGTTTCCCGCAGCCGCTTGGTCAGATAGGTTTAAATTTGGAATCGGTATAACGTGTAGAAAAATCTCTTTCGTAAGGTTTGCTGTTCTTTTATGTGACATACTGTTGACTGAAAGAGATTCATCAATTAAACTATTTATTACTATTAATGGTTGTTGTTGGACGAAAACCCAACATTTCTTACACAAAGTTGTACATATCTCTGTAATGCTATTGCAAATGAGGGTTAAGAATGAACAGACCAAATGAACTGTTAAACTCCTTGACTGAGTTAACTCAAGAAATGCAACCTAAAAGTGAACTTGATGATGTTATCACTCCACATTGTTACTAGAGCAGTTTCGATAACATTCCGGAATAATTTTCGCTGATTCTGCGAACGCTTCAACCCATAATCAGTGAAAATTATTCCTCAGAGTTCTCGAAACTGCTATAAGGGAGCAGCCTTATGAAAGAGGTATTTCAAGCAAGACACTTCTTTTTGCAGAATATTACTACCATGCTTTTCAAGTTATGTATGGCTGCAATAAATGGTGCCGTATTGCCCATTATTATGTTTTTAACCCAAGGGTTAATAGATGCAATTGCTTTTGATATAACAAGGGCACTGCAATATGTACTAATGCTTGGCGTGGTTTTTTTAATTTCAGTTGTTGGTACGCATATAGATGCATATCTGACCGTAAGCATACATAACAAAATTGACATGTTAGCAGGGCAAAGAATACTGGATAAGTGCCAAAGTATTCCATATGATAATTTTGAAAATCCAAGCATATTTAACGATTTGGAACAATTGTTAAGCAGGTACAAACCCTCCATTACGGGTTTATTCAGCATGATTTATTCAATTGTACGCATGACCGTCATGATTTTGGGAATCTACCTCTATCTAAGACAATTAAGCTGGTGGGTCACTCTTACTGTAGCAGTTACTATCGTACCGGTGTTAATCCTTTCTGTTATTATGGCTATGCGCGAATACGATACATTTAGTAAATATTTTCCCTTTTTACGAAAGGGGTGGTACCTATCTGGCCTTATAACTGGGCGCAGTTCAATAAAAGAATCCAGGTTATTTCAATTTAAAAATTTTATTGAAGATATGTGGGAGTTGTCAATTAAAAATTTTCACGACCAGCAGGTACGTGCAAATCTTAAGCCGCGTTTTATTGTTGGCATATGTTATGTTATGCAATATGGGGTAGTTGTCATTAATTTATTTTTTCTTAGTTCCGGTGTCTTTTTAGGCACTATTACGGTTGGTGTGTTTATTGCGGTAGCCCAAGCATTATGGAATTTAACAGGCAGCTTTCAACGCGACATAATAAAAGTGATTCGTGATGGTACCCAGTACATAAAGTTTAAACATGACGTAAACAAGTTTTTTTGCTTACCTTCAGACAACGAAATTGCTGATGATTTTGAATGCTATCCTGTGACATTTAATACAATCGTATTACAAGATATTTGGTATCGTTATAAAAAGGACCTGCCATACATACTTAAAGGGGTTAACTTAACACTAACATATGGCGATAAGATAGGTATTGTTGGGGAAAATGGTTCTGGAAAAAGCACATTGATAAAGATTCTTATAGGGCTACTTGCACCCACAAAAGGCACAATTACACTTGATGGAACAACTATTACCGATGCAAATAGATGCCAATTAAGAGCGGCAGTTAGCATTGTTTTTCAAGACTATGGGCGATACAATTTAACCCTTGCCGAAAATATCACTCTCGGGCGTTTATCCGGCGAAGATGAACAAAAATATATGGAAAACATCCTTGCTTCCTTATATCAAGGCGATAATTTCCTGGATATGTTACGGGACAAAATGAATACAAAATTAGGCAAGGAACGCTGGGATGGGCAAGATTTATCCGGCGGGCAGTGGCAAATTGTAGCACTTGCCAGAGCAATTTTTTCTAAGCGGCCGCTTTTAGTGTTGGATGAGCCAACAGCTGAACTAGACCCGATAACAGAGGTTAATGTGTATAAGTATGTATATAACTCGTCGGAGGCACAGTCTGTAATCATAATAACTCACAGGCTGGGGGCTGTTATTGCTGCCCACAGAATTTATTTATTGAACGACGGACAAATTGCTGAAAGCGGAACACATGCGGAATTAATTTCGTCTCATTCCGTGTATGAAAGAATGTTTGCAAAGCAGAGCGAATGGTATGTTAGCAGTTTCGAGAACGATGAGGAATAATTTTCGCTAATTCAGGCGTTTGCAGAATCAGCGAAAATTATTCAGGAACGATAGCGAAACTGCTCTAATGAACGGAGAACAGCTATGACAGACACTGCGGTAAAAAAAGAAGGAGTAATGCAATCATCATTGCGCTTGGTAATAATGGTTGTAAAAGCTGTACCTTTTCTTGCCGGGCTTCAACTATTGTTAAGTATAAGCATGGGTGTATTGCCAGCTGCCGCCGCATTAATTTGGCAGAGCATTTTAAGCGCTATACAAGATACAATCCCACAAGAGGAAACAATAGGAATATTTATCGCACTTATAATTGTTGGTGGACTGTCGTCTTCATTCCCATATTTTACTGAAATATTTGACACAATATTACGCAATAAAATATCCATTAAATTGCAGAAGTTAGTTCACATAAAGGCTGATAATATTCCTGTGGCAAATTACGAAACCCCACTCCTTGCCGACATGATGAACAGGGCAAGCAAGATGTTTTGCTATGGTGACGCTATTGGTTTTGTGCTATCTGTGTTTGGAATAATTAAGCTTATCGTTTCATTATCCGCAATTGCAATACTTGTTTGGACATTTGAACCGCTGCTCACAGCCGGCGCAGCTTTGCTATTTTTCCCAATATTTATCAAGCACTGGCTTAATAAAAGCCGCATAAGCCTTGAGTTACAGTTAGAACCGGTGCGAAGGGAAGCCAATGTATTTAAAAAGTACCTTACCAACCGGGCATATATTAAAGACGTACGTATGATGAATATAGAGAACTACATGTTGAAAAAATGGGAGCATTCCTTTAGTTTTGCCTTGTCAGAAGAATTAAAATTGGCAAAAAAAATTACATTGATTAACATCTTTTCAGACTTGCTGGAGAGAGGGGCAATTCTTGGCTCATATACAATGTGTGTATATCTGGTTTTACTGATAGATTAACAATAGCCGAGTTCGGCGCTGTAATTGTCCTGGTTGGGCAATTTACGCGCAGTACATCCAACATTATAGAAAGCATCAGCGGGCTTGGGAAAATAATGCTTACGGTACAAAACACGATAGGTTATTTTGACTTAAAGCATGAGCAGCGTAATAACACAATGCCTACGGTAAGCAGCATCTCAATAAAAAACGTGTCGTACTCATATCCAGGCTCTGGGGCATTAGTTTTGCAAAACATAAATTTTGATATGCAGGCAGGTGAAACATTAGTAATTGTAGGCAAAAATGGTTCAGGAAAAAGTACACTTGTAAAATTAGTGCTTGGGCTTCTTAATCCCGTGACGGGTAAAATAGAAATTGATGGTATCCCAACTGATAGTATTCCATATCATGAACTACATAACACGGCAACATCTATGTTTCAAGATTATGTTCAATATGCATTAAATATAAAAAATAATATTGTAATATCTGATACATCCCGGCATCATGCCGATGAAACCATTTATCGGCTTCTTCACAGCCTAGGTATACATTTTGTGAATGAAAATTCAATAATAAATCTTAAAACCGATCTTGGTATAGAGTACGGCGGTATTGATTTGTCCGGAGGACAATGGCAACAGTTAGCCATCGCCAGGGCCGCTATTCGCGAGGCAAAAATTGTAATACTAGACGAGCCTACATCTGCATTAGACCCCCTACGTGAAACAGAACTATATGATAATTTTAAGGAATTATGTAATGGTAAAATCGGCATAATTGTCACGCACCGTATGGGGATGTGCAAGTTTGCCAATAAAATAATGGTTATGCAAAATGGCAATATGCATGAGTATGGCACCCACAAAGAATTGTTGGCCAAGCAAGGGGTGTATGCGCATATGTACAGTTCACAGCAGCAGATGTACGGCGGCCATATATAGCAGCTTCGAGAACGATGGGGAATAGCATTCACTAATTCAGCGTTGAAGCATTTGCAGAATCAACGAAAATTATTCCGTGATGGTATCGAAACTGCTCTATTATAGGCTTAAGGGCTGATGAAGGAGAAGATTTAATCACAGCTGTGAAGCGTAAGGCATGTATCCTTGCCACTGCTTACAACATATGCTAAAATATGCCCATGTCAGTCAAAATATGAGAATAGAAACAGTCGCAAGCCCATGTAGTGCCTGGAAGCACATACATGGAGAATGTAGGAGATCCAAAACATCACCCTACAAGCACAGGGGAAACCCTGCCATTGCGACATTCACAGTATACCAGTTTCACACCCCTTTTTTCAAGGCGGGCGTTCCAATTAGCGGTATTTTCCTGTGATTGTTTGCGTTGGTGTTATGTACATATAACATGCGCGTATGGGTGATGACGAAATTATCGTCGTCTTCTATACGCCTTTTTATTTTGGCTGGCCTTTAATATATTCGCTGTATTCAACTTTGTGCAGTGGCACGGCTCCTCCGCCATATTTCGCCATTGCCAAAGTTGAATGCAGCTTCTAAAGCGAAATAAATAAGAAACAGCCCAGGCGAGCCGAAAATCACGAACGATTCTACGTGTTTTCGGCAACAGGCTGGACTGATTTCGAACTGAACCACCACCGCCTGGAAGGCGGTGGGTTCGTCTCTGCGGCTGAAGCCGCCTAAAGTGTATCAATATTGAAGTTATCGGATTTCATGTTTTCGGCTACGTCTTGCTTTAGGATGTATT
>Ga0123355_10000411_pt1 | contig 55753 bp, 45 predicted proteins | sample TergutEmb28metaG_3_FD_89872 | JGI IMG/M metagenome (GOLD analysis project Ga0123355, IMG submission 89872) | Embiratermes neotenicus P1 segment gut microbial communities from Petit-Saut dam, French Guiana - Emb289 P1 | ecosystem: Host-associated > Arthropoda: Insects > Digestive system > Gut ... | reverse complement strand
CCTGCAAAAGCTGACGCGAAACACGAATAAGCTTGTTAATAGTCTCCACCATGTGAACGGGAATACGAATGGTCCGCGCCTGGTCCGCAATGGCACGCGTAATCGCCTGCCTAATCCACCACGTGGCATAGGTACTGAACTTATACCCCTTTTTGTAGTCAAATTTCTCCACAGCCTTAATAAGCCCGAGATTGCCTTCTTGGATTAAATCCAAAAACAGCATCCCACGCCCTACATAACGTTTGGCAATGGAAACAACCAGACGCAAATTGGCTTCTGCAAGGCGTTGTTTCGCCTCTTCGTCGCCGTTTTCCATGCGCTTGGCAAGCTCGACTTCTTCGTCGCTCGACAGCAGCGGAACTTTGCCTATTTCTTTCAAGTACATGCGCACATGGTCGTCGATGTTGATAGCACCTTCGACTGCAGACAAATCTATTTCCTTGTCCTTGTCGAGGTCAATATCCGACTCGAGTCCGGTAGGTATGTCTATACCCTGGCTCTCGATCCATTCGTATGCCTTGTCCATTTGGTCGGGATCAAGGTCCACATCGCCGAAAAAGTCCATTATTTCCTTGTGGTTTAGGGTGTTTTTATTCTTTTTGCCAACTTCCACCAACTCCTGTAGGCGGGTCATAAGCATAGAATCTTCAAAGGGCTTCAAAGAACACCATTCCTCTCGTGTACATTAATTCCAAATATCGGAATTAATGTTAATATTTTAACCATCTTGCGTCGTTATATACGAATAGACGGCTCATTACGTAACATAGAACCCAGCGTTTGCAAGGCTTGCGGGTCGTTTTTTGCGTTTTCGCTTTCCATTTCGGCAAGCACCCACGCGCGTTTTATTATGAATGCGGTTTCGTTCAACGCTTTTTCAACAGCGGCACGTGAAATATATTCAGGTGCGTCTACAAAAATTTCTGCGATATTTTCTTCCGAAGCAAACCGCGTTGTAATGTCCGCCGCAGTCATTTTCTTTCCTTCGAATGCGTTTAAAAACGCCAATTTAAGTAATTCGGCATAAATTCCGCCGCCAATTTCCGTGGTACCTATGTATTCGCTTTTTTCCAGTGCCGCGGCAGCTTTGTGATGAGTCAGAATTAAGTGAAGCAGCGTTTCCTTGGCTTTTTTCACGCCTTGCCCACCAACTGCTTTCTTACGCCGCACCACAGGCGACTGGGCGGGAGCAATCCCGCGCTGTTTGCTTATTTCCGCCATAATCGCGTTTTGCGAAATATCTCCCATTTTAGAAATCTCGGCTGCATAGGCGGCAATTTCAATATCACTTTCGAGCGTTGCCAAAAGCGCGGCCGCTTCCTGTGTAAAACCGACCCGCCCCTCTGTTGTAGTCATATCATGCTTTTTTTTGAAAATTTCTACTTGAAATGCAATATGGCTCTTGGCCTGTCCAATAAGTTGCGTCAAGGAAACTGCACCATGCTTTTGTAAGTACTCGTCGGGGTCTTTTGCCCCCGCATGGGAAACGTCCAGCGTCCTAACCCGTATCCCACCCTTGGTAAGCACAGGAATTGCCCGCAACGTGGCACGAATCCCGGCCTCGTCGCTGTCAAGCATTAGTACCACGGACGTGCAGCCCGCATTCTTCAAAAGCCGCACATGAGAATCATTCAATGCCGTACCCAATACCCCCACGGTATTGGTAAAACCCCATTGGTGCATAGCCAGCACGTCCATGTAGCCTTCAACTATCAGAAGTTCCGATTTGCGAGCCTTACGCGCCAAGTTAAGCCCATACAGATTGTTACTTTTGTGAAAAAGGCTTGTCTCTGGTGTGTTTACATATTTTGCTTCGTCTTTTGTGGAGTCCATAATTCGTCCGCCAAAACCAACAACACGGTTGCGATTGTCAATTATTGGGAACATTAGACGTGAGCGAAATCTGTCATAGTACCGTGCGGCATCCTTTCTGCTTTGCACAGCCAACCCTGCGGCGGCAACATGCTCGGGCGAAACATCTGACAAATGCTCAAGTAGCCCGTCCCACAAATCAGGCGAAAGTCCCAAACCAAACCGCTTTATAAGTGCGGGTGCAACTCCACGCTCCTCCAAATATTTTTGGGCAAAAACCGCGTCCGCGCTGTTGCCAAATAAGTAATCGTGAAAAAATCTCGCGGCACGTTTATTAAGCTCCGCACTCCTCTCACGTTCGGCACGGGCCTCCTTTTCGGATGCGCCCTCTTGCTTCTCGGGTAATTTGTACCGCACCCTGTCTGCTAAAACCTTCAACGCCGATGTAAAATCCAAGTTCTCGATTTTCATTATAAAGGTAAGAACACTGCCGCCCACACTGCATCCGAAGCAATAAAAAATCTGCTTCTGCGGGCTAACGGAGAACGACGGCGTCTTCTCGTTATGAAAAGGACACCTGCCAAAGTGATTACCCGACCTCGGACTTAGTGAAACATAACCGGAAACAACATCAACGATATCGTTCAACGCCATAACTTCTTGCACAATTTCTTCCGGGTAGCGCATGTGTTTCACCTCTTATATGTATTATTCGACGCGTACATGCAAAATCCTTCAAAGCCAACAGGAAAATTTCTTTTGATTTTGTCAGGAATTAATGGTAATATTGAAACGGGTGAATGTGTGAAATATCCGCGAAGCGGATTTTCATACCAACCTATTTGGTCTGCCGACGAAGGAGGCATGAATTAAATTATGGTTAATCAACAAAAAATAGCAATAATGACAAAACTGGCACTCTACGACAAGCACGAAGGCTCTGCAGACCGCCACGCCAATGAATTCTTCCGCCACGACTATATTTATAAAAAGAACTTGGGCACACGTCTTGCGATAGGCTTTGGGGGATTGTTGTTGCTTGCCCTTCACTGGCTCAGAATGATTCTCATAGATGGTCTTGACGTATTGCAGGTAGCTATAGTACGCGGACATCTTATAGAGTCGCTTATGTTTCTGGCTGCATTGCTTGCGGTATATTCCCTCATTGGCACACTTCAGGGTACCCGCGAGTATTATCTTATACAAAAACGATTGAAAAAATACAACGGGCTTGTCAGACAGCTGGAGAAGTTGGAGAACAAGTAGCGTTTGGGGTCTGGCCCCATTATAAAGGAAGGTCTTACCGTGATAGAACATATATTAATTGTGCGAGAAGCAATAGTTAAATTTTTCAAACGCTTCGAGACGTTTATTCTGCCCATACTCAAATTTTTGTTGGGCTTATTTGTGTTTATGGGCATCCAGTCTATGGGACAGCCCCATGCAATTGCAGAACCTCTTACAGGAGCTCTCGAACCCATGCTGCTTAACGTGCTTCTGGCGGTGTTGTTTACGGTTGTTCCTATGAACCTGGGCTGGATTATGATTATTTTAAGCCTTACCCTACAGTTTTCTGCTCACTTTGAGGTGGCAATTGCCGTATTCTTGTTTCTCATATTCATTTTCATATTTTATGCGCGAATGGCACGGCGTGAGTCTATACTTATTTTATTTACGATACTAGCATTCCATTTTAATGTGCCTTATCTCATACCCATTATTGTGGGACTATATTTTCCGGTTACGGCGGTTATACCCGTTACTGTGGGTGTGTTTATTAATGCGCAAATTCCACTACTATTTAATCTTACGTCGCCCGCGGCAGCCACTACCATCCCTATTGGCGGCGATATGGAAATTACAGAACTGCTTACGGAACTGCCAGAGGCTTTTACCGAGGTTTATACCACCCTTATAAATACGCTTACTATCACCAACTGGCTGTTTACAGCAGTAATTTTTGCGATGGTAATCGTGCTTGTGCATTTTGTAAGCCGCATGGCAATTGACTATTCGCGGGAAATTGCAATCGCTTTGGGCTGTGTAATGAATATTTTTGGCTTTGTTGTGTCCGTGCTTGTGGCAGACAGCAATGCCAACATTGGTATGGTTATTGCCATAACTTTGTTATGCGGCGTTTTGGCGTTAATTATTCGCTTCTTCGATTCTATTTTGGATTATCAGCGGGCTGAAAGCGTACAATTTGAAGATGACAATAATTTTTATCATGTGAAAATTGTACCAAAAGTTATACGCACCAAATCCCAGCGAGTGGTCAAACGCATTCGCCCGGATGGTGAAACACATGAACTTGAAGGCGTTGTAAGAAACCCACGCCCAATGGCAGAACCTGCCGACCCGGAAATGCGTACCCGGCCAATGGCTGAACCAAAGAACCCGGCAATGCACACCCGCCCTATGGCTGAACCAAAGAACCCGGCAATGCAGCCTCGCCCCATGGCTGAACCGCAAAACACACAAGGCAGACCACGCCCGCCAATGAACCACCACTCGGGAAGTCGTCCACGTCCGCCCGCACCACCAAACTCCGGCGAAATGCCAATGCGCCCCCGTGAGGCACCACGGCACCGCCGCAACCCGGAAAACATGCCGCCGGGCAGACCTCCGCCACCACCGCCAAGGCGACCTGAAGAGTAAAGGAACATTTATCGCTGAAGCAACCTGAAGAGTAAAGGAACATTTATCGCTGAAGCAACCTGAAGAGTAAAGGAACATTTTTATGCTCGCTCCAATAAGTAATCGGTTAATAGAACTTACAAACCTGCCGCCACTTGTTATGCCCACGCTGGGTCTGTTTCAAGTTTTGGATATTTTAATTGTTGCCACAATTTTTTATCTGATTTTGAAATGGGTCAGACGTACACAGGCGTGGGTTTTGGTAAAAGGGATAATTTTTATCGCCGTAGTCGCAATTTTAGCCCAAGTATTTAATCTGGCGACAGTGCAGTGGATTGTTAGCGATACCATGGCAATGGGGCTGGTTGTTATTGTCATTTTATTTCAGCCTGAGCTGCGCAAGGTTCTTGAACAGCTTGGCCGAGGACAGTATTTGTTTCCCTTGAAAAATGAAGCAGAGCAAAGTACACATTCTACCGAGCAAACTATTGACGAGATAATAAAAGCCGTGCAAGTCATGTCCGCTTCCAACACGGGAGCGTTAATTGTGATGGAGCAGGAAATAGACCTGTCAAGCCACGAGGAAAGCGGCACCCAATTGGACGCGCAGGTAAGCGCGCAGCTGCTGCTTAATATTTTCGAAAAAAACGCACCCCTTCACGACGGTGCGGTAATAATTCGCAATAACCGTTTAAGTTCTGCGTCATGCATTTTGCCACTTACGGCAGAACTGCTTGACCCATCCATAGGCACGCGCCATCGTGCCGCTATTGGCATGAGCGAAGCTTCCGACGCGCGAGTGGTAGTTGTTTCCGAGGAAACGGGAACAGTCTCCCTTGCGATTGACGGCAAGCTGCAACGCGACGTAACTGATGCGCAAATACGCGAACTACTGACATGGGGCGAGCCAACGCAAGTTAAATTTTCGCTGTTTAAAAGGAGGAAAATGTGATTCTTATGAAAAAATTCCTCTCGTTTTTTTACACCGATTTCCATTGGAAACTGCTTTCCCTCAGCCTTGCGTTAGTGCTGTGGTTTATTGGTGCAAATATAAATAACCCTGCGCAAAATCATCGTTTTAATTTACGTCTGCAACACCACAACATGAATATTCTGGCCGGAGAAGGACTTATGCTTGTTAACCCTGAGGCATTGAATGTTATGGTACAGGTTGGCATTCACGCGCCAAGACGGGAGCTTGACGCGCTTATTGCCGCTGGCGTGGATGTACAGGCGGCGCGCATTGTACCAAGTATCGATTTTAGGGCAGTAAATATCGAAGAAGTGTTGGCCAGTGACGGCCCTGTTACCGTAAGGTTGGATGTAAGTGCGAACGTAGATGTGGGCCTGGAGCATTTTTCTATTCATCCGCGCTTTGTGAATGTACAAGTGGATGTTATCGAACGGGAAACTTTCCCCATAAATGTCTACCAAGTTGGTGAAATCGCGCCTGTTTTTGAACTGTTGCCTATCAGGCTTATGAATACCAATGTTATCATAACCGGGCCGCGCACTTGGGTTTCGCAAATTGCGGAAGTTTTGGTGGAAGTGGAACTTTTGGGTATTCATGAGGATACAGAGCTTGGCAATTTGCCATTGGTTGTGCTTTGTCACGCGGGCAGGAATATCACCGACCGCGTGCAGTTGAATATGCGGGAAACTACGGCGATAATATCTGTATTGTCAACTGAAGCGAAAGAACTTGTTTTGCGCGATACCGGCAATCTTGCAAGCGGGCTTGCCATTGCTGAAGTGGCTGCCATTCCCGCTACAATTGAAGTGGCCGGTACCCCGGGGCGTTTGCAGGAAATTGAATATATTTTGGCGGAGTTCGATTTAGATGGCGAAAATGACGACTTTATGCGATATATAGATATCACCGAATGGCTGCCATACGGAGTATTTTTGCGTAGTGGAGAGAGCCGGTATGTGGCTGTGTTTGTAACTGTCGAGCCTATCGAACGGCGTGTGCTTCACATACCTAGGGGCAATGTGCGCAGCCGGGGGCTTGGTACTATTTATTCGATTTTAGGCGGGGCGCAGCATATCCGAGTGGAAGTAAGCGGCCCGCAGGCACAGGTTAACGCATTACGCTATGGTCAAGTTGGGTTGGAACTGGATTTGCGCAACCGACCCATTGGCATTCATACGATTCCGCTAAATGTCAGCTTGCCGCAAGGTATTAATCTTGTGCAAAACGCGCCGCATTTGCGGGTACAGATTCACGAGCCTGCTATTGTTGGTGTGGAAGAAGATGATAGTGGCTATCCTCCTCCCGAAGAATTGCCGCCGCCGATTGAACCCATACCCGACCCGCCGATAGTGCCGGATCCACCACCACCGGACGAAAATGGGAACGGAAACGGGAACGGCTATGAAAATGGTAACAACAATGGGAATGGGAACGGTAACGGCTACAGCGAAAACTACGAGGATTACCAACCGCAGGAAGAAGATTACGAACCACAGGAATAAAATTGTCTCAAAACCGCTTCACGCTTATATTTGAGGGTTACGAATGCAAGCATTCGTGCTTAACCCATGAGAGGTAATAATGATAAAAAGAACGTTCGCGCCACTTTTCGCGCTTAAAGGAAACCCCCGCTATGCGGTTTTTACAGAGCCGCTGTGGGGGATTCCGTTTAATTTATATTTTCCATTTTTGACGTTGTATATGTTCAGCCTCGGACTTACAGACAGAAACATAGGTACGATTGTTTCTGTAGGTCTTGGCGTACAAATGATTGCGAGTATATTAAGCGGTGTTATTATTGATAAAATTGGCCGACGGAAGACCAATATTATTTGGGACCATCTCGCTTGGACTGTACCATGTTTGATTTGGGCGTTTGCGCAAGATTTCAGATGGTTTGTTGTCGCGGCTTTTTTTAATGGGCTGTGGCCTATTGGAGCTTCCGCGTGGGAATGCTTGCTGGTGGAAGATGCAGAACCCAATGAAATTGTACAGTTGTTTAACTGGGTATATATCGCAGGATTGCTGGCGGTCTTTATCGCACCGCTGTCCGGGTTTTTGATTGGTATTTATGACTTGGTGCCTGTAATGCGCGTATTGTTTGTGTTTGCGGCGGTTTTGATGAGTGCTAAATTTATTATCCATTTTTGGTTTGCCACGGAAACCAATCAGGGCATTGTTCGCATGAAGGAAACTATGGGCGTACCCATGTATCGGTTGATTTTGCAATACAAAGATGTGCTAAAGCAGATTTTTACCACACCGGCTACAATACGAGTGTTGATACTTATTATCGTTTTTCATGTACAGCATATGGTTTTCAATACTTTCTTCTCGCTGTACATAACGCAGGAGCTTGGCATTTCTGAACAGGTCTTGCCATGGCTTACCGTTGTGTTGCGTGGTGCTATCATGCTATCGTTTTTCTTGGTGTTTCAGCGGATATTGGACCGCTATCCTATTTATGTTGTTATGCTTGCAGGGCTTGCTCTGTATATTTGCGGCCATGTGCTTTTGCTATTGTCGCCGGCTTACATGCTGTTGCCGCTTATTGTGTTTACGCTGATAGACGCATGTGCTGCGGCAATGTTCATGCCACGGCGGGATACGCTGGTTATCCACAATGTAGACCCCGCCGAGCGAGCGCGTATTAGAGCTATGCTGCTTACGTTAATGCTGGGTGCGGCAATGCCGTTTGGGTATATTGCCGGACAGTTGTCGGAAATTAATAGGCGGATACCGTTTATGGCTTCGCTTGGGTTGTTTTTTGTTATGGGGGGTATTGTTTGGCTGGAAGGTGTTGTTGCGAAGAGGAAAGCAGCAATATCGCAGGGGTCTTGAGATTACCTCACACTTTGCCTAAATATCTATTCAAGTGGGTTCTGTCAGAACCCACTTGAATTTTCTCAAATCTCATAAACACAGTAAGGGAGCAGTAATAAATGAAATTATCTGAAAAACAATTACTAGGCATAACAAAACCAGCCCGCTACACAGGCGGAGAGGTTAATGCCATAGAAAAAACAATAACGCCCGATATGACCCGCTTCGCATTATGTTTCCCGGATGTATACGAAATAGGCATGAGCCATCTTGGATTGCAGATATTGTATTTTCTAATGAACAAGCGCGAAGATGTTTTTTGCGAGCGCGTCTTCATGCCGTGGTTTGACATGATAGACCACATGAGGGAAACAGGACAGCCGCTTTTCGCGCTTGAAAGCGGGGATGCCCTTGGAGAGTTTGATATTTTAGGCTTCACCCTACAATACGAAATGTCTTACACCAACATCCTTGCCATGCTTGACCTTGCTGATATTCCACTTCGCGCGGCAGACAGGGACGAGTCTCACCCCATAATTTGCGCAGGCGGACCATGCGCCACCAACCCGGAACCCCTTGCGGAATTTGTGGATTTCTTTTATATCGGTGATGGCGAAGCAAGCCTCGACGCTGTATTGGATAAATACAAAAACGTGACAAAGCAGGAATTTTTGCAAAGCATTCTCGATATCCCGGGTGTGTATGTACCGTCGTTCTATGACGTGTCCTACAACGAAGATGGCAGTTTGCAAGACTTCATACCAACCAACCCCAAAGCCCCCGCCATCGTTAAACGCGCAATAGCACACTCACTGGATTTTTTCCCCGACACCCTAATCACGCCTCTTACGGAGTCTGTACACAACCGTGCCGTACTGGAAATCGCACGAGGCTGTATGCGCGGCTGCAGGTTTTGCCAGGCGGGGTATATCTATCGCCCTGTGCGCGAGCGCAGTGTGGAAGAACTTGCATCCCAAGCCGAAAAATTAATAAAAGCCACAGGCCACGACGAAATTTCTCTTCTGTCATTAAGTGCCTGCGACCATAGCGGTTTTTCGGAGCTGGTGGACAAGCTGCTTGCAATCACCACCCAAGCACGGGTTAATATCTCGTTGCCGTCCACTCGTTTGGATGCTATTGATACTATCGCAAAGGTGCAGTCTGTCCGCAAATCATCGCTGACCGTTGCTCCCGAGGCAGGCAGCCAGCGTATGCGCGATATCATCAACAAAAATTTGACAGAGGAAGAAATCCTCGAGGGTTGCTACCGTGCGTTTTTGGCAGGTTTTGACAAAATAAAGCTGTATTTCATGGGCGGTCTGCCCGGCGAAACTTTTGAAGACATGCAAGCAATCGTAAAACTGTGCGACGATGTGGTTAACACCTACTATCGTCTCACATACGAGGAGCGTAAACGCCCCGTGAGTGTATCCGTAAGCACCGCTTGTTTTGTACCAAAGCCTTTTACGCCGTTCCAGTGGGCGGCGCAGGACGAACCGGCGATTTTTACAGAAAAGCAGCAAGCGACCAAGGCGATGATTCGTAACAAGCGGGTGTCATACCGCTATCACGACGCAAAAACCGCTCAAATTGAAGGTGTAATAGCCCGCGGCGATCGCAGAATTGCCAATGTAATAGAAACAGCGTACAAAAACGGCGCGATATACGATGGCTGGAGCGACCATTTTAACCCGCACATTTGGCAAGCGGCGTTTGAAAGCGCAGGACTTGACCCGGCGTTTTACGCTCATAGAGAGCGTCCCATAGATGAGAAGTTTCCGTGGGATTTTGTTGATATGGGGATATCAAAGAAATTCTTGACACGGGAATGGGAAAAGTCAAAAACCGCAACAACCACGCCCAATTGCAAGGATGCTTGCGCCGGGTGTGGGCTTAGGTGTAAATAGACTGGAGAGATATACATGGACAAAAAAATCCGCCTGCGCTTTTCCAAGCGGGATAAACTGCGCTTTATAGGCCACCTGGATTTTCTACGGGTTTTTCAACAAATGATACGCCGTGCCGGCCTTCCAATTGCATATTCGCAAGGGTTTAACCCTCACCAGATAATCTCCTTCGCGCTCCCGCTTCCACTTGGGATGGAAAGTATAAACGACTATGCAGACATTACTATGGCTGAAGAAATCCCTCCAGACAAAATAGTACAAGCTCTAAATACTGCCGCCCCGCAAGGGCTTCACGTGCAGGCCGCCTACCAATACGAAGGCCCAAATGCCGCCGCCGCAACCATTGTGGCAGATTACAACTTCACCGAAAAAGTCTCTCAAGAAGCTATCGACAAAATACTAGCAGCAGAGACGTTGATTATCCCCAAGAAGACAAAGAGCGGCCTAAAAAACACCGATATTCGTCCGGATATCTTGGATATCCAAACCGGCGACACCACCATGTTACGTCTATCCGCAGGCAGTATGAAATTCCTCAATCCCCTTTTAGTGACGGAACTCCTGACAGGTGAAAAAACCTGCAATTCAAGCCTTTCCCGTATGGAACTTTATCGCAAAAGCGACAACGGCGAACTTGTTTCGCTATAGGGAGCTAACCTCATGCAAAAACTACTGATAGAACAAACCCCAACCACCACCCGCACCGCTATAACCGAAAACAACAAGTTAAAAGAACTCTACATCGACAACCATGACGAATCCCAAGTCGGCAATATAATAGTAGGACGCGTCCGCACTATAATGCCGGGACAATTCGCATTCATAGACATAGGCCGTGGCAAAAATGCTTTTGCCAACCTAAAGCAAAACCATAACATAAAATCCGGCCAGCCCCTGCTTGTACAAGTCCAAAAAAATGCTACCACCACAAAAGGTGCGTACGTAAGCACAGAAATAACACTCAAAGGCTGGCTAATAATCCTGCAAAAGCACCAAGAAGTAGGCGTTTCCCACAAAATAACAGATGAGAAAGAAACCCGCCGCCTAAAAAAACTCGTTCGTGGGTTGCTACCTGGCGGCTACGGCGCGATAGTGCGCACCAACGCCAAGGGCGCGACCAGTGAAGCTCTGCAAGAAGAAATCACAATCCTCTACCGCCAATATGAAGAAATTTTGCAACGCGCAGAGTTCGCCATGCCCCCTGCAAAGCTGCATCCAAGCATTTCCATATCCCCTATCCTAAATGACTTGATTTGCGAAACGTTGGACGAAATCCATATAAGCGGCACAGTAGATACCTTTGCCGCAACAAAGGAGTACATCGGCAAACTTGCCCCAAGCCTCAAGGAAAAGATATTCCACCATACCCACGAAGATAAACTTTTCGACCGGATAAAAAAACAAATTAACGCCGCGTTGGAAAAAACAGTTCCCCTACCCTGCGGCGGTTTTATAACAATAGAGCAAACAGAAGCCTGTGCCGTAATTGACGTAAACACTGGCAACAACACAAGCTCTTACAGTTATCGCGAAACCATACTCCACACTAATCTCGAAGCCGCCGTCACAATAATCGACCAAATAATCCTGCGCAACCTATCCGGCATAATAATAATCGATTTCATTGATATGACACGCCAAGAAGACAAAACTACTCTAATGACCACCTTTACAAAAGAAGCCGGGCGTGACCGCCTAAACCCGGAAATAATAGGCCTGTCTCCCCTGGGTATAGTCCAAATGGCGCGTCCAAAACGTCGTCTGCCTTTGAGTCAAATACTAAAAGCAAGCTGCCCACATTGCGGGAAATGAGAAAAACTGGCACAATTGAGACAGATGTGATATAGTATCCCGGTTAACTTTAAAAAATGAGGGAAAACAAAATGAAAGACATCCGCATGTCTGCGCTCAAAACGCAGCAGACCCCACCCGAACACACAACAAAAAAGACGATAAAGCTGCGAAAATACAAGCAAATCTTATTGATTATGTCCCTATGCGTTTGCACAATTGTACCTGTGTGGGCGGTTGCGTCTACATCTGTCGCAACGTCGTACAGTGATACATACATCATAGAAGAACCGATAGTTTTTTCAAGCCATGCCGAAGTAGAAGCCAGGGCAATCGAATTCACTTCTACACAAAACATCGACGCCCCTAGGGAATATTATTACGAATATGAAAACACAAGCTATACCAAAGTGGAAGCCAGAGCAATCGAATTCATTTCTACACAGAACGTCGACACCCTTGAAGAATATTACCAAGAATACGAAAACACAAGCTATACCAAAGTGGCCGCCAGAGCAATAGAATTCATTTCTACACAGAATGTCGGCACCCTTGGGGAATATTACCAAGAATACGAAAATACAAGCTATACCAAAGTAGAAGCCCGAGCAATCGAATTTATTTCCACACAGAACATCGACATTTCTGAAGAATATTATCAAGAATATATTTGGGTGAGATACATATACCTACCCATGTTAGAACCTTGGGTGCCGTATGTAATTATGGAAGAACCTTGGGTGCCTTTCATGGTTCCGGAACCATACGTGCCTTACCAACCTTATGAAATCATAGAAGTACACGGCCCATTCACACGTACCGAGGCGCGCTGCTATTTTAAAACATGGATGGACTGGCGTACAATAACATCTCGCAACTCGCGGCAATGGCAGTTGCAGCAGATAGCCTATACTTGCGAAAACGGCTTTAGACGTATAGACGGTATGTACATGATTGCACTTGGAACATACTACTTACACCACGGCGTTGGTGATGTTTTTGAAATAACACTTTCGGGGGGAAGAACTTTTCGTGCGGTAGTGGGCGATGTAAAAAGCGACCTTCATACAGACCCAACAAACCGTTTTCAACGATACGACGGCAGTGTGGTAGAGTTTATCATCGACAGACGAGTGATGAGCCGCGAAGTTTTGCGCATGGGTAATGTATCTTCCGCAGGTTTTCATGGCCGTATTGTTTCTATGGTACGATTGCCTGAGTTGTTTGTTTCCGGGGTGGCTCCAGTAGTGGTACCTGAGTCTATTGTGTATACCCCGCCGGTGGATAACGATTATGACATCGCGCCTGTGGTGGATATCCAATTACCCGAACAAGACGATGTATATGTAAACGCCTTTCTATATACGGATGACAATCTCGCGTCGGAAGATACCCCGCTATTATACGATGATATTGCGCCTGACACTGAGGATACGCCATTGTCATACACGGATTTAATACCCTCACCAGAGAACGCTCCGCTACATGACGATGACGATAACGTTACACCTCAGTATGCTCCGTTATATAACCAAGATGCCTAGCCTAGTCTTATAATTTAAGCCCCGCCATAATCGATTCTGTTTTTGATAACTCTAGCCATTCAATGAAAACAGCTGGAATTATCAAAATCAAACTCGACTATGGCGGGGTTTTTGTTTGCTCTTGAAGCCCCATTTGCGGTCTTTACTTCACGCCCAATATCGCTTTAAACAAATTACCTACCGGACGCGGCAACTTGTACACCCTAATTTTCATGTCTTTCATTGTATATCACCTCACAAATACATGCCAAAACCCCATTATTATTAGGGCACAGGCAAGCAAAAATCCCCAACCGGGCATCATAAACTGCACAATCATACCTATGCCGACAAAGAAGAATATCAGCCCCATAAGTCGCTTTTTTCTGAACATATCAGCAGCCCCTTTGTACAAATGACTTTGATATATTGTATGTACACAGTTATGAAAGCGTGTTATCGGCTCGGTATAAAAAAGACAATTCATGCTAAATTAGTAAAACATCTCTATCGACGCATAGCAATGTGCGAAAATTCGCATCTAATCGCATCGTCGACAGAGATGTTTATATTTAAAATCAGTTGACTAGTGTCACTAGGCAACTGAACTGTCTAGTAATCATCTTCACGCTCAATAGCTTTTTCAAAGGTTTGATAATCTTCCACGTCCTTTGACATAACATGCTGCAGAAATCGCACTATAAACGGAGGTGCTAAAAACACTACCCAACCGGGATGCCACAACCCCCATCCAAACCCAAGTATTAAAAAAATAATTGTAGCTGATGAATAAATTGCAGAAACTAAAAAGGTAATTCTGGAATTTCTAAGAAATCCTGCATTACTCTCTCTCGCTTTTTCAATGGGGGTAGACGCATAGGTATAAGTATGTGCATGTGCATAGCCATGATCATCCTTTATTAAAAAATCGGTGGATACGTTAAATAAAGTGCCAATTTCGATTAGCCGCTCGATGTCGGGCTGGCTCTCGTTTGTCTCCCATTTGGAAACCGCTTGGCGGGATACGTTAAGCACATCGGCTAGTTGGTCTTGTGTCATTCCTTTTTGCTTCCTTAGTATTTGAATTTTTTCACCTAAAGTCATTTTGTCCATTCTCCTTAAAAATCGAGTTTGGATAAAGTATAAATTCATTAAGCGATTATTTCAAGCTAAATATTGTAGCGCAACCGATAGCAACCAACAGTTGCGGTGCGGTCTTGCACGTGGTGTTTTTGTATTTTTGCTAAAATACTTTTATCCCCACAAACATTATGCTATACTTGTAACGATTGCAAAAATATTTTACAGAAAGCAGGAGATACCAATGGTAAAAGTAGGTATTAACGGATTTGGGCGCATAGGACGCCTTGCGTTTCGCTACGCAATGACAAGGGACGATGTGCAGATAGTGGCCATCAACGACCCGTTCATTGATCTCGAATACATGGTGTACATGCTCAAGTATGACTCCACACATGGCCGCTTCCCGGGCGAAGTTAAGGCAGAAAACGGCAAGCTTATGGTTAATGGCAAGGCAATTTCCCTTTACAACGAAAGAGACCCGGCAAACATCGGCTGGGCAAAAGACGGCATCGAATACGCGCTGGAGTGTACGGGCATTTTCCTAACACAGGAGTCTGCACAAGCTTATTTGAAAAGCGGTGCCAAGAAAGTTATCTTCTCCGCTCCTGCTAAGGACGACGTTACACCAACTTTTGTAATGGGCGTAAACCACGACAAGTACACTTCTGACATGAAAATAGTTTCCAACGCAAGCTGTACAACCAACTGTCTTGCGCCGCTTGCTAAAGTTATCCACGATAATTTCGGCATTGCGGAGGGACTTATGACCACCGTTCACGCAACTACGGCAACGCAAAAAACAGTGGACGGGCCTTCTCAAAAAGACTGGCGTGGCGGCAGGGCTGCCAACACCAATATTATCCCGTCATCTACAGGTGCCGCGCGCGCTGTCGGACTTGTAATTCCGGAACTCAAAGGCAAGCTGACAGGTATGGCTTTCCGTGTGCCTACAACCAATGTTTCTGTGGTTGACCTTACCATTCGTTTAACGAAGCCTGCATCTTACGAGGATATTAAAGCCGCTGTTAAAAAAGCCGCCGAAGGCGAACTCAAGGGAATTCTTGCCTATACGGAAGATGCCGTGGTTTCTACCGACTTTATCGGCGAGTCTTGCACCAGCGTTTTTGACGCGGCGGCAGGCATTAGCCTTAACGATAACTTTGTTAAGCTGATTTCTTGGTATGATAACGAGTGGGGTTATTCCTGCAAGCTGATTGACCTTGCTTGTCATATGAAGAAGATTGACGGGTAAGACTGTTTTATAGCAACCAAAGTCTGAATGCATATTTCCAAACAAATCTGCAAAACTCTTTAATAAGTGTGAAAAAAGGCGAACTTCCTTTTTTCATCAATCTTTTGTGCCGCCGCAAGCGGGCTTTGCCCGCGTTAAGCGGCATGAAATCAGGAGTGATTGTATGATTAATCGGAAATATGCATTTTTTGTTATTCTAACTGTCTTTGCTATGCTGGTAATGACGGCAGAGCCCCCCTCTTCCCCGGAAAATGACGCGCCACCGCGGCAAAGCAGACATCAACGAGTAAGCAAAGTGGACGCACCCGTGTATACGATAATGATATACATGAACGGCTCGGACCTCGAAAGCGATTTCGGACTGGCGACAGACGATTTGGCAGAAATGCTAGACTCGGGATTGGATTCGCGCCACGCGAATGTGCTGATTTTAACAGGCGGCACAAAACGCTGGATGAACGATGCTATTCCGGAAAACGAATGCATAATATGGCAGTTATCCGACGGATGGCTTAACGAAGTGGATAGCATGGGCAAGATTAACATGGGTAACCCAGATACGCTGCGGGACTTCATGCTATTTTGTATGGATAATTATCCTGCCGAAAAATACGGCCTGATAATGTGGGACCATGGCGGCGGCAGTATAGCCGGGTTTGGACATGACGAAAAGTTCGACAACAGTAGTCTGACTTTGCCGGATATGAGGCAGGCATTTGAAGAAGTGGGTCTACGGGAAAACAAGCTGGAATTTATGGGATTCGACGCCTGCTTAATGGCTACTGTAGAAATGGCAGTTTTGGCGGCGGATTATGCCCGTGTATTGATTGCGGCAGAAGATTTGGAACCCGGGGAAGGCTGGGATTATCATTTTCTCGGGGTGCTGAACGACGACCCGCATATGGACGGTTTTGAGCTTGGAAAAGTTATTGTAGATACATTTATGGATTTTTACGGGCCGGACAGTGATGAAATTTTGACATTGTCTGTAGTGGATCTAGAGCATGTTACAGCCGTTATGGATGCCATGGGGGCGTTGATGACGGTGGCTTTGAAAGAGATGGAGTTCACATGCATTGAAACCACAGAACGAAGCTTGCCCGCAGATACGCATTTTCAAACAATCTGTGACTACCGAACATCATTAGTAGACGAAAGAGGCTTTTACGCCCTTGCAAAGCGTCGCGGGCTAACAAAAACCTTTGGCGAAGGCAGCCCTCGAGACAATTATGCAGACATGGTGGACATCGGCGATATGGCCGTTCAACTACGCGACCTGTTCCCAAGAGAAGCAGAAGCAGTTTTGCAGGCGTTACAAAACAGCGTGGTGTACAACCGGCATAACTCCGATATAGAATTGTGGGGGCTAAGCACTTTTTATATCTATGGCGGGAAGTCCATGGGTATTGAGTCGTTAGAAATTTATTCCGAATTAGGTATGGATAATTATTATACACAATACCTGCATGAATTTTTCCAAAATTTAAAAGGCCGTGACCGTACACCAATTATTCGTGAAGAATTTGTGCTATGGGAACCTGTTTCCCCCAAGCGGCAATTGGACGACGTTTCTGCACGGGAGTATGGCGAAAGAACTTTTCGCATGGTGGGGCTTTTCGACTCCCCTACCCCTACGAATTATCCAAAAATAAACGGGCATCCCGTCGTGCTATATCCCATAGCCACAACCGAAAATACCCGCAAATATGCCATCCCCGCACGGATTAATAACCGCGAAGTGGATATTATCGTGTCAATTTCGCAAAACAATTACAATATTTTAGGTAGCCGTAATCGCATTGAACATGTATTTCAAAAAGGGCATGATTTAATTCTGCCAGGAGATGAAATCGCCATTTACTATCTTGAAAAAGATTTTTCAACCACCGTAGAGACATGGGTAATGAGTGAGAAGTTTATGGTTAGGGATAACTTGCAGATAGAGTGGGAGACTGTTCCGCCTGAATATAGACTGGGCTATCGCTTTACGGATGTTTGTAATAATGTAAGCTATGTGCTGCAGTAACTCTTTCGATAACACCTCTCTAAAACTCTCCACTCAGTAAAAAGTCTGCAATATGCATAGTTTTTATGCCCTTGTAATTGCCCCCGGCAAATTCGTCCGTTCGCAAAACGTATTTTGGGTAGTTATCTGCTATGCTAAGCAGTCTACCATATTCCCTTTCCTCGGTTTCTTCACGCTCTATACGCTCGGAGATTTGGATATACAACCTGTTTTCCTGTTTGGTAGCTACAAAATCAATCTCGGCATTACCAATCTTGCCTATGCAAACATCATAGCCTCGCCGCATTAGCTCAAGATATACAACATTCTCCAGCATGGCGGCTACGCTGTCCGGGGTATAGCCAAGAACACTGTATCGAAACGCTGTATCAGCCAAGTAGAATTTTTCTTGCGTTTTTAGGATTTCCTTGCCTTGAATATCGTAACGAGAGCAGCGATGCAGGATAAATGCACTTTCTAACTTGTTAAGATAGTCATATACAGTTTCGTTGTCTATCTTGCGTTGCTCATTTTTAAGATACTTGGCGATGGAGGCAGCAGAGAAAGTCCTACCCACATTGTCAAAGGAAAACTTGACGATGCGCTCTAATTGGTCAACCTTGCGGATTTGATTGCGCTTTACAATATCTGTAAAGATTGTGGAGTTATAGATGTCCCTTACAATGGAATACGCCTCATCTTGTGAATGCTCCTGCAAGTGGATTGCGGGAAAGCCTCCCATGCGGATGTATCGCGCAAATTCCTCATTTTGGTTAAGAACAGGTGCGGCGTAGCTTTTCCTAAATTCCATATACTCCACAAAGGATAGAGGAAATACTCTAAATGACACATACCGCCCTGTTAGGTAGGTAGATATTTCAGAGGACAGCATACGGGAGTTTGAGCCTGTCACATAAATATCTACATTAAAATCTGTCATAAACGAATTGACAGCTTTTTCCCATGAATCAACTTCTTGAATCTCATCCAAGAATAAATAAGTCTTGTCACCCTGCACAAGTCGGCCTTTCACTTCATCATATAATTTTTTAGCCGTCATACCATCGTATTGCAAGGAGTCAAAGCTATAAGCAAGGATGCGTTCTTGTGGCACGCCACGCTTCTTTAATTCATCCATAACCATTTTTAAAATTGTTGATTTACCGCTGCGACGAACACCGGTCAGCACTTTTACAAACGGAGTATCAACATATGGCATTATCTTTTCAATGTACTGTGGTCTTAAAATCATTGCAATCGCCTCTGTTCCGTAGTAGCACTAAATTATCAGAGTTGCTAAGTATTATAGGTAATATACTATAAAAGTATACTCGTGTAAACACAATTGCGGATACAACCCGATAAATATTTTTTCGATTGAAGTTTTGCGGATTTTTCAAAATTGCCACTTGTTGAAAATAAAACAGTAGCTTTACATTGATACCGAAATAGTTTATCGTTTCGGTATCAATGTAAACTCCATTTGACAATACCCCGGACATATTATACTCTATTCCCAACAAAAACTATGGCATTCGCCACTACAAAAAGGAGCAAAATAATATGTCCCTACCAACCCCTCATATCAATGCAAAGAAAGACCAATTCGCCAAAACAGTTCTTATGCCGGGCGACCCTCTTCGCGCAAAATTTATTGCAGAAAATTTTTTGGACAACCCTACAAAAGTGAACGAAGTCAGAGGTATGCTTGGCTACACAGGCTCGTATAAGGGCAATCCGGTGTCTGTAATGGGCAGCGGCATGGGCTGCGCCTCCATGGGGATTTATTCCTATGAATTGTTCAATTTCTATGGTGTAGACAACATCATTCGTGTAGGCTCGGCGGGTTCTATTAACAAAAGCCTTGAGCTAGGCGATGTTATAATGGGCGTAGGCGCATGTACAGAATCGAACTATTCTGCAATAACATCCGCCACACCAGGGCTTTTTGCGCCAACGGCATCATTTGAACTGATGCTAAAAGCAAAGCAGGCAGCGGATAACATGGGTATTAATCTACACGCAGGCAACATACTCAGTAGCGATGTTTTCTACAACGACGACACCACCGGCATGGACGCATGGCTGCGCATGGGTGTGCTTGCTGTGGAAATGGAAGCCGCAGCACTGTACGCAAACGCCGCCCGCGTGGGTAAAAAATCTCTGTGCCTATGCACAATTTCCGACAAAGTGTTCGACCGTGAGGACTATATGACAGCAAAAGAGCGGGAAACTTCATTCCATAAAATGATTGAACTCACGTTGTCGATGCTGCCTTTGTAATATGCTAGATGTAAAAAATTTAACCAAAACATACAAAACCCCACAGGGCGTTTTTCGCGCGCTTGACGATGTTAGCGTGACTGTTAACCGGGGGGAAATTTTCGGCTTTATAGGGCTTAGCGGAGCTGGAAAAACTTCTCTTGCGCGGTGCATTTCCATGTTGGAGACAGCCGACAGCGGCCAAATTATCCTTGGCGGGGAAGATGTTACAAAATTAAGAGGGCGAAAACTGCGAGATGTTCGCAAAAAAATGGGGCTGGTGTTCCAGCACTTTAATTTGCTTATGAATTCCACGGTTTTCGAGAACATAGCGTTTCCTTTGCGAATAGCAAAAAAAAATCAGGCGGATATCAAACGCCGTGTGGACGAACTGTTGGAAGTAGTCGGACTCACGGAAAAGACATCGGCGTATCCGGCCACCCTTTCCGGCGGGCAAAAGCAGCGTGTGGGCATTGCCCGCGCACTGGCAGCAGAACCTGAGCTTGTTATTTGCGACGAGGCAACATCGGCACTTGACCCGGACACGACCCGTTCTATTTTATCACTAATCAAAAAAATCGGACTCGAAACCGGTGTAACATTTCTGGTGATAACCCACGAGATGGACGTTATCAAGGATTTGTGTACCCATGTTGCGGTTATGGAAGACGGGCGGATAATAGAAAACGGCAAGGTCATAGATGTACTTACCAACCCACAAACGGATACCACCCGCCGGTTTTTCTCCAAAGAATATGTAGACGACGAATGGCTGCGCGCTACCACTCCGCCGGGACACAGCAGCCAGATTTGTCGTGCCGTTTTTATAGACAAATGCGCGCGACGCCCGTTTATTAACGACGTGGTGCGCAGGTTTGATATCGAAATTTCAATTTTATCAGGCAACATAGAAAACGTGGGCGGCACGATGGTAGGCTCGCTGGTGCTGGAGATGATTGGCACAGACGACGACCTAACCCGCGCGCATTCATATTTCATCGAAAGTGGCGTGAGAATTGAGGTGATTGACCATGTATAACCTACTTCTTAGGCTGGGTTTTTCCGTGGAATTTTTAGATAGCGTAGCCATTAGGTTATCCGGCGGCGGCTCACAAACTTTTGAAGCATATGCGCGGCACATGGGACGGATTTTGCCGCAGGCCACTATAGATACTCTTTACATGGTTGGGTTTGCATCATTTTTTGCGATAATTTTGGGCATGGCCGTGGGATTGTTCTTGTATATTACGTCGCCTACGGGCATTGTTCCCATGCCTATGTTTAACCGTGTGGTGGGAATTATTGTAAATATCGGACGCAGTATTCCGTTTGTTGTATTGATTATTTTGGTGTTTCCACTATCGCGGCATATTGTTGGTACATCCATCGGGCGTACGGCGGCCATTGTTCCGCTTACTATTGCGGCCATTCCGTTTATGTCCCGTGTGGTGGAAGCGGCACTCCATGAACTTGGGACGGGGATTATAGAGGCCGCCATTTCTGCCGGAGCTACTACACGACAAATAATTTTTCGCGTAATACTGCCCGAAAGCGCACCGGGGTTAGTTGCCGGGTTCACGCTACTTATTATTAATTTGATAACATTTTCCGCAATGGCGGGGGTTGTAGGCAGCGGTGGGCTTGGGCATTTGGCCAATTCCTACGGGCTGCAGCGGCACAGAACGGATGTTTTGGTATACACTGTTATTATTTTGGTGGTAATTGTACAAATTGTTCAGGCTGCCGGACAGTTTTTGTCGCGGCGGTTGGATAAACGATAACGCAGTATACAGCTATCTTATCAAGGAGTAAATTTTCAACTGGTGACTGTGGGTCACCAGTTGAAAAATTAAGGGCGACCGTCACCGGTCGCCCTTAATTTTTCAAGCCAGTAATATTTGCCCGTATTTATTTAACCATTTTAAGTGCCACGGCTAGCTGATCCGGACAAGAAGTAGAGCGGCCTTTGCAAGGAATTCCGCTTACCGCATCAATAATTTCCTGCGGAGTGCGACCCTTTGCTAATTTGGCGATGCCTTTTAAATTTCCGTCGCAGCCGTTTAAAAATTCCAATTCTTTAATAATTCCATTTTCAACCTCAAGATGTATTTCTTTGCAGCAAACGCCTTCTGTTTTGTATACCATTGTGTAACCTCCGTGTTTTTTGCTGGATTATACCACAAAGTATAAAGCATTGGACATATAGCAGATATTGGTAAACTGTTTGTTGTATTCGCTAAACAGCCTCCCATAACAAGGGGGCTACCTTTTTATAAATTTTATCAAAGTCAGATAGCGGTAAAGGATTTTCTCCTTTGCCGCACTCTATCGTCATCCCGGGGCGGTTGTACTCTTGAATAAACCAGTCGCGATAGCCACCGTGGGCAGACGTGTCAGGCACATCCACCAAAGCATAACCGCTAACAGCCGCCAGACGATGTGCAAGTTCCGTAGCACCCGGTGGATTATAGTTTTGGTACCTCCAAAAAATTTCCTCGCCTTGGGTGTGCAGGGATATGGTGTGAACGAAGTCATTTGCTTTTGTATATGCCACCATTGCGGATGTCTCCGGCTCGGATAGAGGGTATTCGCCTACATAGTCGCGAGAACTAGGCGCAGTGTATCCACGGGCGAATTTGTGTTCGCGGGCTTGTTCCCAGCCGGCTGGGTAGTTCGAGTTAAGGTCTACACCTATGGCGTTGGCCTTCCATCCAGAAAACGGATTTTGTTTACAACTCGAAAAGGGAGCAACCGCAAAAATCCCCTGCTCTGCAAAGCGTACGTCAAAAAAACCATTAATACTCGTGATATCCTCGACCACTTCCTGTTTTGCTGAATCGGTATATGAATGTTGCTGTTCCGCCTCAACCATTTGTAACGCCCGCCTATACACAGGCCGCAACCTACCCAGCCCGCCTGTAACCAAGTCCACTCCGTCGGGGTTTACCATGGGGATTACATGCAGGGTGGTGTTATTTATAAAATCCGTAACTTTTTTCCCACGAGGACTTTTTTGCATTTCTGTCAAAAGTTCCTCAAGGAAGTTTAGCGCAATTACAGATGTAATCCACTCGTTTGCGTGATGAGACGCATTAATCATTACATGCTTATCGCCGCTGCCTACTATTAAAGCGTACAGCCGCCGCCCCATTCTGCTTGTACCAATTGTGCAAACATCTATCAAGGGATAGAACTTGATAGCCAATCTGTCGATTTCTTTTTTCAATTCCATGGATGTAATCGGTTTACGCATAAATTTATCACCTCTGCTATATATATCTATGTGAGGTGATAAATGTGCAAAAAAATAAGATAATTCTCATAACCGTACTCATAATCTGTCTGGTAGGGCTAATATGGTTCTTCACAAGGCCATCTGGGAATACGGACAGAATCTACACCCATATTTACATAAACGGCATACAAGTAGGCGGCTTGACCCCAGACGAAGCCACCGCCGCACTAATGGAACATTTTCAGCCAACTCTGGAGACGCAAGTAATCAAATACACATTAAACAACGATAGTATTGCAGAATTTACATTTGACGAGCTTGGCGCGCGCTACAACTTTGACGAACTGGTGCAAACGGCAATAAACTACTCCAACCGATGCGGCTTGCTATGCAGAATGGGGCGTCTGCTGGGCCGTCCTCACAAAATAGAATCCGCCGCCACCGTAACAGTTGCCGTGGATAAATTGGAAAATGTTTTCGCCACTCTTTCCACAAAAGTTGACGTAGCCCCACAAAATGCTGCTTTGGCACTTGAGGGTAATGAAATTATAAAAAAACCCGACAGCGTAGGCCGCGGCATCGATTTTTTACTTGCGGCTGAGGCAACAAATAACCTGATAGAAAGCGGCACAGGCGGCACTATCGAACTTATTTTACAGTCCTTGCCGCCGCTATATACCACAGCGGACTTGGACTTCCCTGTAGTCGTCCTCGGCAGTTTTAGCACAAGATACGACGGCAACGCAGACACTGACCCGAGGGTATATAATCTTCGCCTTGCGTCTGAGCGCATTCACAATCAAATGCTGTACCCGGACGAAGTTTTTTCTGCCGGTGCATTTATAGGAGCGCATTTGCCAAACAGCGGCTACAAACCCGCCATCGTGCTGGTACGCGGAGAACCTGTTGAAGATATCGGCGGCGGCGTGTGCCAAGTTGTATCAACACTGTACAACGCCGTACTGCTTGCAGAACTTGCCATAGTCCAACGCCACAACCACAGTGCTCCGGTAAGCTATGTAGGTTACGGCTTTGACGCCACTGTTGCAGGTGACTATTTCGACCTTAAATTTAAAAACAACACCACGCGCCCGCTGCTTATTACAAGTCAAATGCAGCGCGGGCAGCTTATCATATCCGTCCATGGTTACGATGCACGCCCTCCGGAGCGCAGCATCCGCTTCTCCGCAAACAGGGTAGAAATACTGGCACCCGAGCCTTACAGAGAAATAGTAGACGCAACTCTCCCGCGCGGAGAGCGGTTTGTAACCCTTGAGTCCCAGCTGGGGTATCACATAGAATTGCTAAAGCATGTATATATGAACGGGCAGGAAGTAGAAGTTATAAAGATTAACACGTCTGTTTACAAGCCATTACAGGGCGTTATCGCCATTGGAGCCGGGTGATATTGCTTATAGGGAGAGGTTGAATTAACCTCGGTAAAATGTTAAACTACTCCCATGAGCAGAGTAAAACGAGAAAGGCCCCCTATAAGCAGAAGAGCAATGATACTTATCTTCGCATCAATATTGATAGCCGTATTAGTATTTCAGCTTTTCATGCCAAGTTTCGGGCAAAACCATCAAATACGATTCGAATCCACAGGGCACGGCGTCTCATATAGTTTTGATGCAAGCCCTTCTTTTCATAGCAACAATTCGTCGCATTTTCACTTTGCAACCCGTGACGGCGTGCGGTATTATTCGTCTAGCGGCGATTTGCGGTGGAATAATACTTTTAGCCTAAACCGCCCTGCTATGGTTGCGCGCGGGGAATATGTTGCAGTTGGGGAAGAATCCGGAGGACGTAGCGTTTATGTTTTTGACACAAACGGCCCGCTTATGCGCTTGTATTTCGATTATCCCGTTCAAGGGTTTTCTGTTAATGAAACGGGCTTCTTGTCTGTTATTTTGCAATATGGCAACGGGCATGGTATCAGGGTTTTTCATCCGGGATACCAAAATGGCAACAGTCCGCTGTTTAGTCTGTCATTTCGCAACGAGGGCCTTTTATTTCCGGTAATGGCGGAAGTTTGTCAAAACGGAGTTTATCTAGCACTGGCAATTGTTGATGCCAATGTTAGGTTTAGCACTACAGTACAGTTCCGATACATTGGTTCCCGCGGCGCGGATATAGGCGCGGGCGTAGACAGGGGACTCTTTGCGTCGGAAACATTCCAACAGGATTTGGTAACATCCATGCGGTTTATGGGCGGCAACAGGCTTATTGTTGCCACCACCGAGCAAATTGTCTGCTACCAGCTCACCCCGCGTGCCTATGCGATTTCCACAAAGCAGGAAATATGGAACATGCAGCTTAACAACATGCTTTCGCATATCGCATTTTATAACAATAGTCACTTTGCATATATCACCGGCCCACGACATTTGGGTGCGGAAAACTCGTTGCCTGTGGGAACTGTGCGCATTATTAATGCGGTAAACGGTCAAGCAACGGGAGAATTTCACATAGGACGGCGCGCAACCCATCTTTACATGGGACATGACTCTGTAATTGTCGGGTCGGACCGGAATTTTCATGCGGTAGCATTTGACGGAACGCATTTATGGGAGCATAATTCTTTGTTCTATACCCGGGAAATGCAATTTTTGGGCAGTACCGGAACGGTGATTATTGCCGGGGCAAATCGGGCGGAAGTGCATGAACGGCGACGGGTACGAGTTGTTGAGGAATTTGATGAATTTGAATAGAAATATATTTGTTAAGCCCCGTTATTCCGGAAGTTCGGAGTGACGGGGCTTTAAAATCATTTGCTTTTTTTACCATGTCGCATTTCCCTCTACCCATGCGTATATAAAGTACAACAACCACGGAAGGAGCCAGGCTTAATGGAAGAAATCATAAAAAGGCATATGGACAAATTATTCCGCACCGCCCTTGCCATCCTAGGCCGCAAGGCAGATGCAGAAGACATTGTGCAGGACGCTTTCGTTAAGCTGGTGGAGCATTCACCGCATTTCGAATCGGTGGAACACGAGACCGCGTGGCTTATGCGAGTGACGATAAATCTTTGCAAAAGCCGCCTGCGCTCCCATTGGTGGCGCAAAACCGTAGAGCTTTTGGATATTTACCCCGCAGCGGATAATGAACAGTACGAACTTGTAGATACCGTAAGCAATTTGCCATCGAAATACAGGGTGGTTATTCATCTGTTTTACTACGAAGGCTACACCACACAGGAAATAGCGGACATTACGCGGCAGAAGGAATCCACAATACGCCAGCAACTTACCCGCGCACGGCGTATGCTGAAAGGAGTTTTGGCATGAATAAATCCAATGACTGCAAGGATAACGTACCCAATATGAATGATGTAAACATGAAAGGATATCGTGATTATATGAATAACATAACTGCAAACCCGGATTTGTACGATAAAATAGTTAAGCGCGTAGAAGAGCATAACGTAGCAAAAAGCCGCCTCTCGGGGCTCGTTTTTGCAGGAGTAGCAGTTGTTTTGCTTGGAATTTGGATAATTGTGGGGATAAATAATCAGGATAGTTCAAACAACGGAAGTTTTACGAATAACGAGCCAACAACTCCCATGGCTTCTGCGCCTGAGGCAAGTTTGGATACCCCTGCTGTTTCAGATGAAATAACCTTACCTACGCCGCTACTACCGCCTAATAGCGGAAGACCGCCGTATACTGCCCCCTATCCCGCTATAACGCCACCACTTAACCCGTTGGCGGAAGCACGAGAATTGCCATCTCCCACACCGGATAACTACACCACAGACCAGCCGCCCGCCTCACACAATATTGTCACAACCTCACCGCCTACGTTGGCGTTAAACCAGGCTACATCCTACACAGCAGTAAGCCGCAGGTTTATAGAAGGCCATTTCTGGTACGACCTAACCGTCGCACAAAAACAAGCCCTTTTGCCAAACTTAGGCTTCCCGGTGCAAGCTACCGCACATTACTATGGTAGCGGTCGCCTTTTTGAAATAAACATCCACGAAATCACCTATAGTGGCGAAACAGCTCACATTGGTGAATTCTACAGACCGCGCACCATGATACGGCTTTCACCCGACGGTATATTTTGGGGTGTATTGTTCGATTACGAACCAATTGTTTCATATATCCACGGCGTTGCTGTTACCGCCGCCGTATTCAACCCCGCAGATACCGCAAACGACGGAATTTATATGTATTTTGCCGATTTCCAGCTTGGTGGTGTGTTTTACAGCGTACGCATCTACGACCACAGCGATTATGGCGCAGACAGGCTAATGTCCATCGTAACTGCGTTAATTCAAAACGGCGGCATGGATTTGACCATCCTGCACAACCCGGTAATTCCCGAATTGCGTGACGAGGTAATGAACCTCATACAAGCAACGCAGGATGATACCTTTGGCGCGTACATGCCTGTAAACGTGCCTACAAACTTCCGCTTCGACCATGCAAGAAGAATGCTTGACCAGCAATTTAACGGGCTAATTGCCTTTTGGGATTCTGGAAGTGAACGCATCCACTGGCAAATTGAAGCAACCACAGAGCATCAACTCTCGCAAGTCGTTTGCCCCAGCCAACGGGAGAAATTCGATTTGACGCTGTATCCACCGCCATGGTTTAATCTGCCGTGGGAGCAGAGCCGGTTTTTATCAAATCCTGTCTTCCATGTAGAGGATTTGACCTTTGAAATTGTGCTATCTCGCATGGAAACAACCCGTAGAGGTAGCCAACGGTTTCACTTTGGTATATTGTACGGCGATGTTGTTGTGATAGTATCTACCGAAGGACTGACGGCAGAGCAGGTTTGGGGGATGCTTGGGTTTTAATCTGTAGCATGTAGGGATAGTATTCGCCCGTTTTAATGAGATTATTTTTTCAACTGGTGAGTGTCACTCACCAGTTGAAACTGTAAACAAATTGCGATTGACAGAACAAGTGAACATTTTTCACATTTACAATTTCCAACATTCACCTAAATGTTTCGCTTGTAAGGTAAGGGTTTTAGTCCCACTTTACAGACAATAAAGCCGCCGTCATCCTCCAAAAGAAGGACAACAGCGGCTTTTCTCATTACTTTTCCCGTCATATTTTGCAACATAAAAAGATGTATTAGTCAAGTATGTCCAAAAATCGCGCGAAATAACAAAAAGGCAAATTAAACTTCAATTCGCCTTTATTGTTGCAGCCATATTAAATGCACGCTTGATGCATAAATAACACCGGACATCCTCTGAAACCTGATTTCGGTAGCTGCGTAAGCAAATTTTATGTCCACGGTGTCGGCGAATGTAGGGCAGTGGTAGAAACCCTCCTTATTATGTTATAACGGGAAGAGTGACGTCCTATCCGCTTCTATATCCCAAACACACAAACACCACTCATTTCATCGAGGGCACCGATTGCCAGATATTTTCCGTCTGGGGATACTTCGCATACCCATGGACGGTTACTTACAAGCTGCCGCCCGGTTGGCGAAGGTGTAATGGGAACCGTCCCCAACCAAAACAAGCCGTCTTTTTCGTTGTAGCGGAACACGTCACCTTTGCCGTATTCATATCCGGCTACGCCGTAAACTGTCATACCGTCGGGAGTGGTACAAAGACAATGTACACCTCCGGATGTGGTGACAGCACCCAGGCCAATCACATGTCTGTCTTTAATGCGACATAACATCATGTCTTTGGTGCCGACTATAATAGAGCCGTCTGCAAGGGAAACGCTCGATTCCGCTACTGCCATATATTGCCTGCCCGGCATGGCCGGGAGCTTAACGTCATTTGGCACAGGGACTTTAAGCCTGTCGGGAATTACAGCCCTGGGGGCTTTTTTAAAGCTGTCAATGTAAAGACCTGTATCGACCAGCTTAAGTTTGAAAGCGTATATTTCGTCGCTGCCGCTGTAACCCGATAAGGTTTGATTGTCTTCCCATTTTAAAGCATGGACAGATCCGTTGCCGTATCCCATGCTCTCCCAAAGGGCTGTACCGGTCATAGATTTAAACACGGCGTAGCTGTTATTTGCCTCCTGTGTTGCCTTATCCGCATAAGCCTTGTTGTAGAACTCAATGCTTGGTTTCACAAGGCTGTGGTATTCCTCTTCGTTTAGCGGGAAATGCTCCGTGCTGTTTTCTGTAAACATGTACGCGAGAGGGTCTGCCGCCAAAGGCCGCTCGGCATTAATTCGATCCTCTGTCATCTTTTTAAGGTTGATTTCCACAATGCCCACAGGGTCTTCAAGATGATTTCCGTCGGTTACAAACAATGTGTCTCCGTAAATGGATGCTTGTGCGCAAAGTGCCGCTACTCGGCCTGGTGTCCCAACGAAACCGAAATCCACTTTCTTTTTGCCGTTTCGCACATCCCATTTATATAACCTTGTTCCGCCCCAGCACTCTACATATTTGTCAACGCGCAAGTTACCGCAAAACCACAGAACGCCATCGCTGTCAAAATCGAGACCATAGCAGTAAAGTTTAGCGGGAGATAATTCTCCATCCTCAAAGAATCTTCCGGCCTCTGTGCAGTCTCCCGTCTTATAATCATAAGTATACAACGACATACCGCTTCTGGCGGAAAACCAAAACAGCCCGTCCTTGTCGAACACGCCATGTCTGAGAGGCGATTTTTCACGTATTTCGGCAAGGATTTCTATTTTTTTAAAATCTACATTAAACCGAGCCAAATGTCCTGTAGCGGTACCGTAATAAATATGCCCGTCGGGCCCTTCGTAAAGCCGGTTCGAGCGTCCGTCGGTCACTTGGCCGATACACTGGGATTCCTTAGTATTCAGGTCATAATAATACCCGTATCCGTTAAAGGTACCCAACCCAAAATACAATCCCGCCCTGTTTGAGAGACCTGCGCCGTAAAGGGTGCAATACGGCGCAAGTATGCCTTTGCTCTGTGTAATCCTTGTACGGGGGTCATAAATAAAGATTTCTGAACCTTGAAAACCTTCCCATTGGTGGTTAAGGTAGCTTTCTGGCATCCATGTGGGATGAGACCGCGCTGGAGATGTGGTGTGTGTTGTCATGATAAGTCGTCCGTCGTCCATAAACTGTATGGCGGTATGCAGCTTACTTGCCGTAATAGCCCGCCGCTGTTGAATACTCTCTTCGGCAACCGCAAAATGACGTATCAAACGGGCTTCTTTTGGCACATATTCGTAGAGTTGTGCATAAGCCGAGGAAAAGCCCTCGCCGCATACCGAAAAAAAGACACGCCCATCGCTATTTCTCACGTTCATGTCCCAAATCGCGTTCAGTTCCGGATGCTGCGAAACAATGGTATGTAAAACGCCTTCCTGCGGTATCAGCCGGAAATAATCCTTATCCCGTGCAGGTATATTAGGAGTACCGCGCAAATGCTCCTCGAATGATTTATATATTTTTGACATAAACAATTTCCCACTCACTTAGAGCCTGTTTAATATCTCCCCAATTTTGTGCAGGGGAGATATTTAACAGGCTCTTAAATTTTTTCAACCGTAACTTCACCGTTTACCAAAACGGTTGCTATATTAATCTCATCATCAAAAATGCAAATGTCTGCGTCTTTTCCCGGGGCTAACACCCCTTTGGTTTTCATTCCCATAACATTTGCGGGGTTAAATGTCATCATGCGCACCGCGTCTACAAGGGGCACATCCGCAAGGTTGCGCATGTTACGCACAAGGCGATCTGCGGTGGCGATACTGCCGGCAAACGACGAGCGATCCGGCAATTTCGCAACTCCGTCTTCAATTAGCACGTTCGTGCCGTTTTCTTTGGTTCCTGTATAGTGCATGGTTCCCTCAGGCATACCTGCGCATCGCATGGCATCGGTTATCAAGCTGATTTTATCCCAGGGCTTCAGTTTTACTATGAGTTTTAAAAGCTCGGGGGGTAAATGGCAGCCGTCAGCTATTATTTCAACGGTCATATTATCTATGGCATAAGCACTGTCAACAACACCCATATAACGAAACGCGTTAATGCGCCTAATCATTGAGCAGCCAGAATAGAGGTGGGATATATGCGTATAACCCCGCTCAAACGCCGGCACAACCTGTTGGTGCGTGGCATTACTATGAGCTATGGAACAAAGGATACCCCGGCTAACCAACTCGTCGGCAAATTCCAATGCCCCTGCCACTTCCGGAGAGGAAGACCACCGGACTATATCCCCGGAAAAATCAAGGATTTTTTTATAATGCGCGGGGTCGGGAGGTATAATGAAGCGCGGATCTTGCGCTCCTCTTTCTTCAACCGAAAAATATGGACCCTCCATATATATCCCAAACAGGTTGGGGCCGGATTTCATCCGACACTTCGCCTCTTTAAAAGCCGTTAACGCCGCGAACAGCTCATTGTCGGCGCAGGCGGATAATGTGGGCATAACAGTGGTTGTTCCGTGACGCATATGAAACTTTGTCGCGCCTTCAAATGCCTCGGGTGTACCATCCAAGTATTCAAAGCCGCCACCGCCGTGGTTATGCATGTCTATAAACCCGGGGCTGACATAAAGCCCTTCCGCATCTATTACGCGGTCTGCCTTGCCGGGAGCTTTTCCCTCAAATAGCATCGTTATCCGCCCGTCCTCTATCATAAGCCCACCGTTCGGCACCTGTCTGAAGGGTGTGAGGAGGATACCGTTAATTATCGCCGTTCTCATAAACTTTTAAATTTATCGGGGTCTGCCAAAGACGCTGAGTCTGTATCAAGGAACAGGTGCCAATCCTTATGTTCCTTTAGTTTTGTAGCAGGAATCATGTTGGTGGTACCGGAGGCTTCCAACGTGTTTTGCACGGCTTCGGCCTTCCTTTTTCCGGGGACGATGCTAACTATAGTTGAACTTTGCATCATTTGGTAAACTGTTATGGAAATAGCTTCGTTTGGTACGTCATCCACACTCGCAAACCAACCTTCGCCTACCTGTTGTTTCTTGCATCCGTCATCCAGTTTTACCACGATAAAAGCCTCGGTGGTGTCAAAATCCGCCGGCGGGTCATTAAAGGCAATATGGGCATTTTCCCCAATTCCAATCAGAGCCAAATCAATGGGTGCTTTGCGGATTTCTTTGGTAATCGCGCTAATGTTTGCCGCTATATCGCCTTCTCCGCTTACATAGTGCATCTTTTTGGGACTTACAACATCCACGATACGCTCTTTCAGATATTTACGGAAACTGGCTTTATGGGTTTCTGGCATACCCACATATTCATCAAGGTGGAAGATTTCAATCTTGTCCCATTGTATGTTTTTTTCCCGTAAATGATTAATTACGGCAAGTTGGGATTCGCCGGTTGAAAGAAGGAGCCGGGCGTGTCCGTTTTTTGATACGATGTCGTTCAGTTTGTTTTCGATAAACCCGGCGGCCAAAAATGCCATTTCGTCAGTGTTTTTTCCTACTGTTACTTTCATAATAATATTCTCCTTATCTTTAACATTGAAAACTTTTCATACGTGAGTTTAGACTGCCTCTAAGTTATTTAGCCTTTAAGCGCGCCTGCAGTCAGTCCTTGTATGAGATATCTCTGCAATGTTACAAATATTATCGCCGCAGGTATAAGCATGATGATAATAGCGGCAAAAAGCCCGCCCCAGTTTGCGGAATACATCATTGAATCCCTAAGGGCATACATTCCCAAAGATATGGTGCGCAGGTTCGCCCTTGAGGCAAACACAAGTGCGAGCATGTATTCGTTCCACATAGCTACGAAATTGAATACCGTCACACAGATAAGGCCAGGCTGCACCAATGGTACAAAAATTTGAAAAAACAACCGGGCTTCCCCACAGCCGTCCAAAATAGCCGACTCCTCAATTTCCGTCGGAATCGTCCTGAAAAAGCCGGTTAGCACAAACAGGCTGAATGGTATCCATAGTGCCGCGTAAACCAAAATAAGCCCGGGTCTTGTATTAATTAAACCGAGGTTTCTGAGTTGGGAAAACAGCGGAATAAGCAACATTTGTGTAGGTACTGCTATGCTGAATATCATCAGAGCCAAAAGAGGCTTGCGCAGTTTATATTCAAAACGGCTAAGCGCGTATGCCATCATTGCCGATACGAGAAGGCAAATTAACAGTGCCGAAAACACAATTACTATACTGTTGATAAAATAGGTGGACATATGCATGGTAGTCCACGCGCTTACGTAGTTAGCTGTATAGAATCCTTCCGGTAAAGCCCACGGGTCTTGGAAAATCGCCACATTCGTTTTAAACGAACTTGATAAAACCCAACCGATTATACCCAGGATAAGAATGCTCCAAATAGACAGTATTACATATGAAATAATGTTCCGAGGTACTCTTCGCGACTTCAAACCATTCACACCTTTCTCTTTTAATATACGCCGCTGGCGCAGGCAAAGCCCGCTTGCGGCAAGCGGTAAGATGAAAAAAATTAATACTGAACACTTTCCCTGTCGAATAACCAGCGGAAAATCCCTATAGAAACCGCAACCATAAGGAACATAACTACGGTGATGGCCGAACCGTAACCCAAATCGAAAATGGGTATATGCGAACCGAAAGCAACCGTGTACATGTATGTCCCCATTGTGTTAAGCGATGTACTCATGCCTCTGAACATTGCAAAAATCAGTTCGAAGTATCGTATCATGTTAATTATCCAAAGTATGATAGCGATAAGTAAAACGTCACGCAAAAGGGGCAAGGTTATCTTGAAAAAGCAAACAATATCTCCGGCCCCGTCCATTCTGGCGGCTTCGAGAAAAGTGTCGGGAATCCTATCGAAACCAGATAGGAGTAATATCAAATAAAACCCTACAAAAGCAAAACTTGTGGCGAAAATCAAGGAAGCGATGCCAAGGCCTCTGGAACCAAACCAAACAACCGCCTCAAATCCGAGCCATTCCAAGGCCATGTTCAAAATACCAAAGTTCGGGTTAAACACAAATACCCACAAAACAGCCAGTGCCGCCTGGGATATCATGTTTGGAAAATAAAATAACCGTGCAAAGATATTTTTTCCCTTAAAGCCCGTCTTTGTTATATGGTACGTAAACAATATGCAAAGGGCAAAGACTACAATCCCGCCAAAAAACATAAAAGCCAACGTATTCTGAAACGAAATAATGAATGACCTGTCCGTCGTTAACCTGATAAAGTTATCGAACCAGATAAACTCTCTGTTTGCCGCAAACCCATTCCAACTCGTCATGCTGTAATAAAACGAATTTACCATAGGTATGAAGAAAAAATACCCGTACAGCAAAATGCCGGGAAGCAAAAATCCAATTATTACCGGTGCCTTCACTTTGCGTCTCATATTCACTGCTCCTTATAGCTACCGGAGGGGGAACCCCCCTCCGGCAGCAATTCAATTTACTGGACTATTAATTGTGAAATAGCTCTGTATCAGTGGCAAGCCTGTCGATAAACACTTCAGGCGTAATACGTCCAAGTATAAGGTCTGTCGCAAGCGGATTAAGAATAGTCATCATCCATGCACCGTGCATTTGTAAGTCGGCGTAAATTCCGGAAGTAGAGGTTGCGTTGTTTACAATGTTTACGGTTTCGCGAAGCTCGGGTACTGTATTTCCCGTCACCAGCACTGTCGGGTTTTTGAGATCAACCTTTTTATCTTGGAATTCTTCGCTGGACTTGATTCTTAGCCAGTTAATGGCGTGTTCGGTGTTTCTTCCGTCGGTCGTTACGGCAAAAACGTTGCTCCAAACTTCTTCCGACCACGGGGAATAGGAATTGGGAATCTCGGGGATAGGGAACATCTGCATTCTCATTTCAGGAGGGGTTTGTTCTGCCATTTCGGAGGGAATCCACGCCCCGCAGAAGAACATAGCCGCCCGACCTTGAACCCAGAGGACTTGTGCCGCAGGGAATATCGAGCCAGCAAAACCGCTTTGGAAGAATCCCCTGTCTTGAATAGTGTAAACATAGCGCGCGGCTTCAAGGAAACCGGGGTGGTCTCTAAATGAAATTTCACCAGCGGCGGCTTGGTTAAGCCTCTCGGTTCCTACCAGCCTGTCGGCGAAGCGGATCCACCACCAAGCGTTATACTGGTCAACGGCTCCGTCAAGTGCGAAGGGGGCAATGCCGTTTGCCAAAAGGATTTCGGATATTTCCATCAGTTCGTCCCATGTGGTGGGCACTTCCAATCCAAACCGCTCAAACATGACCTCGTCATAGAAAATGCCCGTGATGTAAAGCCCTTCCGGCACGTAGTAGCTTCTGCCTTCAAACTTAATGGTTTCCATTAGGCCGGGAACAAATGTTTGACCCCAAACTTCATTGCCGACCAGGTTCATTTCTGTAGCGAAAAATTCATCCAGTGGCATAAACAGTCCTTCTGCCGCCAAGGGATTCATGGCTCCGGTTCCCTGTGATATCAGGTCGGGGAAATCTCGGGAGTCTCTGTCTTGAAGCTGTGCGGCAAACTGGGTAAGAACCTCTCTGCCTGCGAACACAAGCTCGACATCCACGTCGGGATACAGCTCCATAAACCTATCGGTTACTTGCTGATGCCACAAGCCGATCGGCTCACCTTGGTTCATGAACGACCAGATGACAAGTCTTTCCTGATCATCATTGCGGCTACAGCCGACGGTCATTGCTACCGTTGTCGTCAACAAAACCAACACCAACAGTAATGCGATTGCTCTTTTCATTTTATAGCCTCCTTTATTTTATCAATCTCACTGATTGATATTTACATTTAAAGCACCTTTATAAAGTTCCTTCGCATCGTCAAGCGGAAGAACCTCCCTGCCGGGGCCGGTCACGCCTGTCAGTTCGATATGTATACCGGTAAGTGCCGCCATTTCGGGGATATCGGTAAGTTTCATAATTCCGGGTATAATCGCGCTTTCTTCCAAAAGATAGTCCCGTATTCCAAAATACTGTCTGTAGCAGGCAGGCATTCCGGATGCTTTTATGTTTGTTATACGCCGGTCATAAAGGGCGGCGGCAATAGAGAGAATACCCCCTTGCCCGCCGGCATCCATTACAATGCCGTCAACCACGCCCATTTGCTTTGCGGTGAAATTGATTGCCGAGAGGATTTGGCTTGTGCGGTCTGCAAATATACTTTTTCCTTTCAAAAAAAACGCGATTGCCGTATTGCTTTCGTCGGTGTAGTCAAAGATTTTTTTGGAGACAGTATTGTAATAGCCGAAAGGTTTGATTTCCAACACCCACTCGTCTGCCGATGGAAGCTCTGGTTTATAGCTGTCCGGTAAAAAATTTAGTACCACCCTCAGTTTCCGGCCCGACCCGCGATGCAGTTTGCAAAAAGCATCCTGATGTAACACCGCGGATAATATAAAGGTTTCAAAGCCGTCTACGGTATCTAAGGGAAGAACGGTGCATTCGTCTGCCCCGGCAGAAATAAAGGCACGGATATCTTCTGCTTTTGCAGGACTTTTCGGCAATTTTTCAATCATTCTGTCCCGTACAATATCAATTGTTAATTTGCTGCGAAGTTTCATACAGCAAAGTTCGTTCTGGCCTAGTACGTTAACCTTGCTCTCTAATTCATTTTCTTCATTAAAAAACCATCTTGTGAACCACTTATATGCGTTTTTACGTATTTTGGACGTGATCACATGCTCGCAATCATCGTCGTAAACGGCAAACCGCTCACCTTTTCCGTGCATAGAGTACAGTGCGTTTATTTCCGCCTCCACATGTCTGAGACCGCTGAGGGCAAACATATCCCGCAGCCCGATGTTGAGCATGAGAGGTTTCGGAAAAACAGCCCAAAAGCTGTCAGGAATATCCAAAGTAAAATCTACATCCCGCCCGAAGGGACTTTGCTCAGAATCCCCCACACCTGTTTCTCGCATTGTCCACAGCGGCTTTGTTGTAGATTGGATAGGAGATGCAACCTTTATCCTGTCATCAAGAACAGACAGATACTGAGTCTGCGTGCCTCCCCCAGACTGCCCGGTGCAGCCTATCCGCTCAGAATCTACGTCTTGGCGGCTGCACAGGTAATCAATTACACGCATACCATCCCAAACAAAGTAGCTTTGAAGGTTTTCCCCAAGTAAATAGCACTGGATGCCGGGAATCAGATGCTGCATAACTGCCCACATATCATCTCCGAGCTTTTCACTGTGCACTTCGGGGAACATATCTCGTTCACCTTGGCATATCGGGTCAAATACAGCAGTTACAATACCCCTTAGGGCAAAGTTTGCGCATAGAATTTGAATGTCTTTGTACCGTTTACCTTCAGGCCAATGCCCCATAGGAACCAGTATCGCAGGCATTTTTCCCGTCTTGCGATCCGGAACATATACGTTCACAGGAACATAATACCCCGGCATACTTTGAATAACCGTGTTTTCGATGGTGTAACCATCCATATGTATAACCCCTGTAATTTTAGGGTCGAGGGGGCATTTTTCAAAATCCGTTGGGAAGAGTTCGGTTATCCGCCGCTTTACACGGCGTATCCGTTCTTCCGCTGCCTTAAAATCCCGCCGGCGGAGAATCTTTTCCACCTCAAGGTCCCTGTGGCATACCCCTTCCGCAAACATATCAACGATGCGGTTCCATTCTGTGCTTTCAATTTTGGAAATATTCATTCAAAAGCCTCCTGCCTCGTTGCCCTATCCGGTGAAAAACCTGACAGGACACTAGGGCGTGTTCCCACTATAAGAATATGCAGATTTGCGAACAGATTTTTGCAGATTTTGTGTGATTTTTGACGCGGTGTGCTGGAGGCACACAAGGAAAAAAGCGCGCAAAAGGTGCAAAACATCTGTCGCAAAGGTGCGTATTCGTTAGTGGGAACACGCCCTAGGTCATTGTAGAACCCCGGTGTACCAATTCGGCTGTTAATACTGTCCGCCTGGGCACAGCTTCTCCTTTTTGTTTGTTTAAGAAGTACTGCACCGCAATTTTTGTTATGGCGTTTATGTTACTGTCTATACTGCTAAGTTCGGGTGTTGTATAACTGCATACAGCCGAGTTGTCGTAGCCGATAACCTCAACATCCTCCGGTATTCGTACGCCGCAAGCCGACAAAACCTTAATGGCCCCCGCCGCGTACGGGTCGTCAGATACAAGAATAGCGGTAAAATCCACACCTTCGTCCAAAAGCCACTGGGTCATTTTCATACCGGCCTCAAGGAGTGTTTCGTTATAAAAAGTATTGCGTACAATCAACCGTTCATCAGGCTCAATACCGTTCGCAGCCAAGCCGTCCATATATCCTTTAAGCTGCCGTTTGCCACTGAAAATTAGTTCCCCATGAAGATAGGCTATCCGGCGGTGGCCTTGTGAAACCAAAAAGCCCACCGCTTCTTCTATGGCTAAACGGTCGTCGCATACAATGCTGTATACGTTCTCAACATCAATACCGCTGTTTAACAGCAGTACCGGAATAGTGGCAGATACCCTGGCAATATATTCATTGTCAACATCCAAACTGTATTTTGAACTTACCAGAAATATAGCATCCACCCTTTTGGACAAGAGAATGTCAAAATATTTTTTATTCGAGACTTCCTCATCACCGGTGCAACAAAGCAACATATCATACCCGTTGGCACGAAGAAGCTTTTCCAGCAAGGACACAATCTCGGCGCAATAAATGTCGGAAATGTCGTAACATAACACGCCCACCATTTTTAAAGAGTCTACACTAAGCCCCTGCGCCAACCCGTTAGGCACATAACCAAGGTCGTCCATAATCTTTAATATTTTAGTCCGTGTTTTTTCGCTTACTCCCGTTTTACCGTTCAAAACTCTGGAAACAGTCGCAGTGGAAGTATTTGCCTTTTTTGCAACATCATAGATATTCATACGCACAACTCCATCAGCATAATACGATTTACGTAACCGCTTACGTAGTTTAATAATAAAAAATACGCATTTCTACGCACAGGTTAAATTTGATTTGTGCTATTATAATAAGCATTCGAGCAAATGTCAATGATTTATATATAAAATTTACAAAAAAAACATAGAGTAACACAATAATGTTGTTTCACGTTAATGTTAACCGCTTACAAAAAAAATAACTTTTGCTTTTTAACTGTGGACAAGAGGTCTAATCTAATCTCGTCGCAAGCGTCAAACAATAAGCCACATGTACGTGTGGCTTATTGTTTGACGCTTGCGTATCGAACGATGAACGATGTAGCCTTTAACCGTGCAAAACAACTGCTATAATAAACACTACAATACAATAGATTTTACATTGGAAAATAACCTGCCGAAAAGCAATTAACTTATAGAAATTAATGTGATTTTTTCCATTTAAGATTGTCATGTTTTTGGCACATTAATTTGTATTTAAGTGGCAATGAGTGGCAGTGATTGGCACGATTATGGTTGAATGATATGGTTGAAAATCCAACAAACAAAAGAAAAACACCCATATTTCGGATGTTTTTCGCTACGCAGATAACAACACGTCATTTAAACATTCAATGTTGCCGTCCGCTAGGACCGCGCTTGGCAGGAATCGAACCTGCGACCTACCGCTTAGGAGGCGGTTGCTCTATCCCCTGAGCTACAAACGCTTGATTTTAGAAAAATTATACATCATGCGGTGGCTTATGTCTACTGTGTGTCCAAGCGACAAAACTGTATTTACACTTGAAGGCTATGGGCGAGTAATGTATAATTTCCACATGCGAATGAGGAATTCTAATATGTCTTTCACTGTAGCCACAAAGAGAGGGGAAATATAATGAACTTGCGCATAGGGCATGGCTACGATGTTCACAAACTGTCGGAAGGGCGTAAGTTGGTGCTTGGCGGGGTAGTAATTCCCTTTGAACTGGGGCTTTTGGGGCATTCTGACGCAGATGTACTTACTCATGCTATAATGGACGCGCTTGTGGGGGCGGCGGGGCTTGGTGATATCGGGCAGCATTTCCCAGACAGTGATGCGGCGTACAAAAACGTATCCAGCTTGTATTTGCTAGAGGCTGTTAGGGATGTTTTGGCAAAAAAAGGCTGGAAAATCGGCAATATCGACGCGACAATTGTGGCGCAAGAGCCAAGGCTTTCGCCCTATCACATGCAAATGACAGAAAATATTGCAAAAACGCTGGGCATATCCCCATCCAGTGTAAATATAAAAGCAACCACCGAAGAAGGCCTTGGCTTTACAGGAACGGGGCAAGGAATGGCAGCTTATGCCGTTTGTATGATAAGAGAGGAGCACTAGATGAAAATCTATAACACCATAAACAGGCAAAAAGAAGAGTTGGTGCCAATTGCCGAGAACGAAATAAAAATGTACACCTGCGGGCAAACGGTGTACAACGACATTCATATGGGAAACGCGCGATTTTATGTGGCGTTTGATGCTGCCCGTCGTTACTTGGAACATCTGGGATATAATGTGGCGTTTGTGCAAAACTTCACCGACATAGATGACAAAACCATTGCGCGTGCGATTGAAGAAGGCATTTCTTCGAGTGAAATTGCAGAAAAATATATTGCAAACACTCTTGCGGACTTGGAAGCGTTGAATGTAAAACCCGCAACAGTAAACCCACGGGTAACGGAAGAAATCCCCGAAATTATAGAAATGGTAGAGCAGTTAGTTGACGGCGGCTACGCTTACGAAAACAACGGCACTGTTTACTACGCCGTAAATTCATTTGCGGATTATGGCAAACTTTCCAAAAAAAATATCGACGACCTGGAAGCAGGCGCGCGTATTGAAGTTGAACCCGGCAAGAAAAATCCGATGGATTTTGTGCTGTGGAAACCTGCAAAACCTGGCGAACCTTCGTGGGAAAGCCCTTGGGGCAATGGCCGCCCCGGCTGGCATATAGAATGCTCGGCAATGGCACGCAAATACCTTGGTGACGAAATTGATATACACGGCGGCGGCGCAGACCTTGTCTTCCCCCATCACGAAAATGAAATTGCCCAAACCGAAGCCGTAACTGGCAAAAATTTTGCAAATTACTGGATGCACTGCGGCATGATAACAGTCGAGCATAAAAAAATGTCCAAATCCCGCGGCAATTTTGCCACGCTAAAAGAAGTTGCACAAAAATTCCCCTACGATGTGCTGAGGTTTTTCTTCCTTAGCGGGCATTACCGCATGCCCATGGAATTTACCGACACTGTGTTAAATGCAGCACAGCAGGGTCTTACGCGTATTAAAAATTGCTACAAGACTATAACCCACGCGATTGAAACTGCCGAGATTGTCTCCAAACAAGAAGGTAATGAGAATTCTGTAGACCTTAAAGTTGCTACTAGGGGATATATCGACCAATTCCACAAAGCAATGAAAGACGATTTTAACACGGCAGATGCAATAGCCGCAGTATTCGAAATGGTACGGTACATCAATTCTGTCATTTCCGGCAATGTCAGGCCATGTAAGGAGTTCTTGATTCATGCGAGGGAAGAACTTGTCGCGCTTATGGGAATTTTAGGCATCTCTCTCGGGCAGATAAACGAAGACACCCCTGAAAATATCGAAGCATTAATTGCCGCGCGTCAAGCCGCGCGCAAGGATAAAAACTTTGCCGAGTCCGACCGCATTAGGGATGAACTTATGGCAATGGGCATTGTATTAGAAGATACTCGTGAAGGTGTACGTTGGCACCGGGCGTAGTGGCCGATATGGCTACTTCCAATTGCGAAGAAACTGTTCAAAGTGCAAGACCATTCACCCCTGCCCCAATTGCGGAACTTGCGTACTTAGGCGACGCGGTTTTTGAACTACTGGTACGCGATATGCTAATGAAAGAAGGCGTACCTTTCCGCAATATGAGCCGCCACGCGAAGGATTATGTATCTGCCGTAGCGCAGGGTGCTATGTATCATAGGATTTTCGACTCTCTGACCGAAGACGAGCAGACCATAATGAAACGCGGACGGAATTTGCATAACGCGTCACGAGCGAAAAGTGCAAGAGTGTCTGAGTATCGTCATGCCACGGGGTTGGAAGTGCTTTTTGGATGGCTACACCACCGTGAAGAATTTGTGCGGCTTAAAGAAGTTTTTGCATTGTGTGTTTCGCAACCGAAAAAACAAGGAGATTTTACATGAATCGAAAAAATGAAAACCGCAAAGGCGGTAAACCCTTACAGCGCAGGGATGAAAAACCATTTCGCAGAGGTGAGAAACCCGCTCCGCGCAGAGGCGAAAAACCGCTTCGCAAAGTCGAATCGTATTCACCAAGCGACGACAACTTTGTTGACCCTGTAAACTTGATACTGGAAGGCCGCAAGTCCGTTTTGGAGGCACTCAACCACGAAAAACCAATTGACCGCATCCTGGTTCGAGCAGAAAAAGGCAAACCAATTGAGGGAACATTGCGCATGATAGTGGCCAAAGCCCGCGAACTTCGCATAGTGGTACAGGAAGTAGACCGCGCAAAACTGGACGAAACCTCCGAAACGGGGCATCATCAAGGGATAATTGCCCTATGTCCTGCCGTACCTTACGTGGAAGTTGCCGAAATTTTGCAAATAGCCCGCGACAGAGGCGAGCCACCATTTGTAATAATCCTTGACGGCGTAACCGACCCTCACAATCTTGGCGCGGTAATGCGCACTGCGGAATGCAGCGGCGCGCACGGCATAATAATCCCAAAACGCCGCGCAGTGGGGCTAACCGGTACTGTTGCAAAAACATCCGCCGGGGCGATAAATCACATTGCTGTGGCGCGTGTTAATAATATCACGCGTACTCTGGAGGAGCTAAAAGCATCCGGACTGTGGATTGCCTGCGCAGACATGGAAGGAACAAGCCTGTTTGAGACAAATCTTAACGGGCCTATTGCCATTGTACTTGGCGCAGAAGGCGAAGGGGTTAGCCGCCTTGTAGCGGAAAATTCAGATTTTACGGTGCGTATTCCCATGCTTGGGCGGATTGAGTCGCTAAACGTGTCTGTGGCGGCGGGCGTGCTTGCATATGAAGTAGTGCGGGCGCGGCAACGCGCGCAATAGCCGTGGCAATCCACTACTTATTGGTAGACGGCTACAACGTAATCCACGCAAACAGAGAGTTATCGCTGCTGGCGGAGGATTCTTTAAGTATCGCACGGGAAAAATTATGCGATACTCTTTGCGAATTTAAAGCGTTAAGCCGCTATCGTATAATTCTGGTTTTTGACGCCCACCTGGTTCCCGGCGGCGAAGGCAGCGTGGAAGAATACCGCAACATCAAAGTTGTCTATACCAAGGAGGCCGAAACCGCCGACCATTATATAGAAAGCGTCGCATATAAATTCGCGGGCAAGCGAGATAGAATAACCGTGGCAACATCGGATAGTTTGGAACAGGTGATAATTTTAGGAAGCGGTGCGGGTCGCGTTTCTGCGGAAGATTTGTGGACGGAAATCGAAACTGCCAGAGAAGAAATGCGAACAAAATATATTCGCAACCGCCCTGTTAAAAAAAATCCCATAGCCAGTTTGCTGGACCCGGAAACCGCCCGGAGGTTGGAGGAAATGCGTTATGGAAAAAAGTGAAGCAAGCATATCAAAAACCGACGAGAATCTGGTAGCCGCGTCCCGCAACGGCGACAAAACTGCCATAGACATGCTAATGCAACGCTACAAGCCGCTGGTAAAGGCCAAGGCTAAGGACTACTATTTAACAGGCGGCGACTTGGAAGATTTAATCCAAGAAGGTATGATAGGCCTGTACAAGGCGGTTCTCGATTTCAATCCGTCGAAGGGCGCGCAGTTTTCATCCTTTGCGACATTGTGCGTCGTGCGTCAAATTCAAACCGCAATAAAGGCCGCAAGCCGCCAAAAACACAGACTGCTTAATACGTCCCTTTCCCTACATAACGAAGCCACACCCACGCTTCAATTAGAAGAAATCCCTGACCGCTTGAGCAACCCGGAAACACTGTTTCTCGGACTTGAGGCGTATCATGATATTGATAATTTTTTGCACGAGAATTTGACGCAGCTTGAATACGATGTTCTGACGCGCCATATGGATGGTAAAACACATTTAGAGATTGCTGTTTCGCTGGACAAAAATATAAAAACCGTGGACAATGCATTGCAGCGCGTACGGCGTAAAATTGCAAAGGGAATTGCAGATGACTTGCTGTAAGTGGGGGTAACAGTATCATGATAAAGAAAAGAAATTTATCCATTGCTATCACTTTGATTATAGTTATTGCCATTTCGGTGATTGCACAGGCTGTGAGAGGTTGGCAAGAGGCAGAAGAAGAAAATAGGCATTACCCACTAACCACCAGCATAACTGCTCCACCTTTTGACGAACTACGCCCCCATGAGACTGTGCCAATGCCAATTGCCCCCCACCCCTTCGCTACGGCATTAAAGGAGTATATGGCAGATTATGATGGTGTTGTACGTGCATATTTAGCGACTTTAGATGATGATGGAACAGTGGGCGTTCTGACTACAAGCCCCCTCACCAGAGTCCGGGAATGGGTTGACTACGAATCCGGAGTGTATGTTTATGTTTATGGGTCTTCAGGAACGCTGTTTTATATACAGGACAGTGAGTTATTTCAGATTGACGCATCGGGGGTTTTTGTGTCGGGAAGATACAACCGATTGATGGAACGCCTTTTTGCGCACACCCATGTAGTAGAAATTATTTATAAACTGGAATTTGGCAGGTTGGAAATTTCAACGATGCTGTCATACTTCTCCGACGAATATTTATTAGCCTTGCAATTTGACACATGGTATGGATTCCACGGATTAGGCGGTTTTTCAGATGAAGACTACGCCCTTGCTGCAGAATTTATAGCTTACCGTGATGCACGTGCCGAATACGCCCAAGAAAAATATGGGCTTGTTGCGTTGTTACCTCCTAACCTCGGGAATATGCGAAACACACAAGACCAAACTACTCAAATCCTGGCTATGACTATAAACTGTGTACCCGACCTTGCCGCGGCTACAACTAGCACACAAACTGACCAAATCTCTGTAACCATCGGCGACATTCCTGTTAATTTTGCAGTCGGGCAGCCTACATTGGTAGACGGGCGCATCCTAGTTCCTGTTGAGTTATTTGATGTATTAGGTTTTCGTGTGACATGGCAACCGCAAACACAACGGGTTGGACTGGGAGGAGAAATAGGAATCGGCATTACATTAAATGGTGATGTCTTTACAACTGATAATAAAATAATCGTTACTGCATTAAATGGAGATGTCTTTTCCACTGGCGAAAAGCAGAGTCACACGCTGGATGTACCCGCACAGGTCATAGACGGCAGTACAATGGTGCCTATTGTCATACTTGAAAGTGTAGGTTATAACGTACAATGGGACGTAACTGCTCAAACTGTAATTATTACAAACTCAAATTAAAACGACATATTTTAACGAACTTATTTTTTCAAGTGGCTAGTGTCACTAGCCACTTGAAAATTTTATATCTTGTTACTACGGAAGGAGATGAACATAATGAAAGCTGGTATAACTGCATTAATATTTATAATTTTGCTATGCATTCCCACTGCCGTACACGCAACCCATTCAACTTATCCAACCATGGACATTGTACTCGTAAACGACACATCATTCGAATTATGGGGATATGGCTACGGAAGTTTCGTCAGGCTACAAGATATGGCATATATATTAAACGGTACACCCGCTCAGTTTGATATTCGCGTACCCGATGATGACAGACTGGAATTTTGGATAATAAGGGGTGTTGCGTATACCGCCACAGGCGGCGAGCTGCATCATATTCCAATTGGGTATGGAGCCCGGGGTTCATATGGATTTTTTCATTGGTATGGCTTTGACGGATATCCGGAGCAAACAGTAATACTTGGTGTGGACGGAACAGATTCACCCGACGCATTTATCCCGGTTCGGGTTATGCGGGACGTGGAGTACGTGTACTTTTGTTCAAGTGCTTTGGCAGAATTGCTTGGCTTTACTTGGGGATGGAATTGGGATGATGATGCAGGGCATTCGTATTCCACAATCACGTTAGAGTCCCACATGCCGCAACTTCAAACAAACTCTATCGAACTTGTAGACCTAATGGTGCGATTATCCGGGCATTGGATAGACGCGACGTATTTTTATAACCCTGCAATTGACCAAAACGTTGTCGACTCGGTACGATTAGGCATTTCCGTTCATGGGCTTAACGATAATATTACTACGCATGTTAACTCTGCCGCCCTTAGCTGGACACGGCATGTACAGTGGTGGTATCCCGTAGCTTTCCGGTATATAGAAAATAACTTGGTGGAAATAACAGTTGACGTGGATGGGGAAATATTCTTTTGGCCTGGATGGGATTCCCTTATTCCCGAAGGAATGTATGATAGCATAAAGCGACTGTACAACCACCGTATTGTAGTGGATACTACCGAGCGGCAGTTTAGTGAGATAACCCTCTATCTCGGCGATACGCCATACACAATGATACCATACGAAATGCGAACCTCCGTCGGGTCTCATCTTGTAGAGACGACAGAAAACGGCGATATTATTGAAATTGTGGAAGAATCAGAACTTACGTCGGCAAAGCAAGAAAATAAAACCGAATTTGCAGAACCTTGCGAAATCGATGAACCAGCCACATACTACATGCATCCCCAAAACCACGGCCTTGCGCCGCTGGCCGTTTTCCCCATGTTACTATGTGCGTTTGTTGTGTTGAAGAAATCGCGCAAATAATTCCATTGACCACTGCTGCATCATCGCCTTGCACCAAAGGCGCGTCATTCCCCTATTAATTCTGCTGCTTTTTTATGTCCTTGGTCAGCAGCCTTTTTAAACCAGTATCTGGATTGTTCCTGGTCTGCTTGAACGCCCTTACCGCTTCTATAGCACAGCCCCAAATTATATTGCGCGCTTGTATTCCCCTGTTCAGCAGATTTTGTGTACCAATACACAGCCTGCTCTATGTTTTTTTCTACACCGGTGCCGGTCTCATAGTAGTATCCTAAGACGAATTGTGCTCTGGCATTTCCTTGCTCGGCGGACTTTGTGTACCAATACACAGCCTGCTCTATGTCTTTTTCTACACCAACGCCGGTCTCATAATAATATCCCAAACTGGATTGTGCCCTGGCATTTCCTTGCCCGGCAGACTTTTTGTACCATTGTATAGCCTGCTCTACGTTTTTTTCTACACCTTTCCCAAATTCATAAAGATACCCCAGCGTGTATTGCGCCATGGCATTGCCCAAATTAGCGGATTGCTTGTACCAATACACAGCTTTGTCTATGTCTGCTTCTATGCCTTTTCCAAATTCATAGAACCATCCCAGGCTATGCTGCGCTCTATTTTCTCCTTGCTCGGCGGCTTTTTTGTGCCAATGTACAGCCTGTTCTAAATCCTTCTCTATGCCGCTGCCGGTTTCGTAAAAATAACCCAAGCTGTACTGCGCCCTGGCGTGTCCCTGCTTGGCGGCTTTTTTGTACCAATGTGCAGCCTGTTTTAAATCTTTTTCCACGCCTGTACCAAATTCATAAAGCCGCCCCAGATTATTTTGCGACTTATCCCATCCCTGTTCAGCGGCTTTTTTGTACCAATGTACAGCCTGTTTCAAATCTTTTTCCACACCTACCTCAAATTCATAAAAATATCCCATTTTATTATATAAAAAGGCCAGTTTATCCCAATCTACAGTTGCCCCACTCTGTTTGTATACCTGCTCTCGCATATCAAGACCTTTGCGGTAATACGGCATTGACTCTTCCTGTTGGCTCAAATCCGCGTAGAGGTCTCCCATATTTACATATGAAAATGCCAAATCGCGCAATGCTATTGTAGTGCCGCGCTGTTCATACAATTCTTCTCGCATGACAAGGGCTTTTTGATAATACTCTTTCGCGCTTTCTAACTGGCCTGTTTTTTTCAAATAGTGTCCCATACTGTTGTACGCAACCGCCAAATTATTAAGCGCGCCTTCCGTGCGATAGTGTTCGTATCTCTCCTCTCTTATGGCAAGAGTTTTACGATAGTACTCCCCAGCTTCTTCCGTTTGGCCTATGACTAATTGGTGGTCGCCCATAAAACCATAAGATGTAGCTAAATTACTTATGGCATCCTCTTTGTTATACTGTTCGTATATTTGCTCTCTCAAAGCAAGGGATTTTTGGTAAAATGCCCATACATCTTCTGTCCGGCCTATTGCGGTCAAATGTTTCCCCATTCTGTCATATGACTCTGCCAGTTTTCCCAAAGCTCTTGCTATCTCCTGCTGCTCGTATAAATCCGGCGCATGATTTTCCGTCCGACTCCTGCGCGTTTCATATAGCTTTTCATAGGCGGCAACAGCTTTATTGTAAAATGCCCCTGCTTCGTCCACTTGGCCCAGCGTAGTCAAATGATCCCCCATATAGGCGTACCCACCCGCCAAAGCCTCCAGCATTTGGATTGCTTCTTTTTGCTCTAGCCGGTCTCTTTGCTCATACAATTGTTCCCGGGTCGCAAGGGATTTACGATAATATAACCCCGCTTTTTCACTTTGTCCTATTTCTGTGTATATATTCGCAAGCCTGTCTTGCCCTTGAACCATCACCCATCTCACTTGGGGATGCTCTTGCCCATCCAGTTCGGTAAGGGCAGATAAGAGTAAATCTATTTGAAATTGGTGTGTTTTCAATGGCAGAAATTTCAGGCACATTATAAGAAGAACTGTCACCGCGCTACGCCCTACCCCCTCTATATTTTTTGCATATGCAGCCATCTCCAATAAAAATGAGTCTCCATCTTGCTCCGTATAAAGGTCTGCCAAGCCCCGTGCCAGTACTTCAGCTGAAACTATACGTACTCGCGCCGCTAAATCCGGCCTGTTTGATAGATACAAATGATGCATGATTTCACGTCCGGCAAAATCATCGCCCCTCGTGCTTACGCTATTGTAAAAATGCGCAGCAAGTCCCGCATTTAGGCCTCTCAATTCCTCCGGCCTGTCTTGTTTCAATGCCCTGCGCAAGCTCTGATGGGAAAAATCCCACTGCTGCAAGTCGCCTTGGGCAAAATGGCCACGCAGCATTTGCCTCAGCCAAGAAAAATCGGCAGGGTTAAACTCCATACCCAATTCTTTAAATGCGCCATCCATATCGCTTTCCCGAAGGCCGTTGCGGGATAGTGCTATCATACCGCAGACACCCCGGAGAAAATCACGACCCATTAGTTTTTCCAAGCGGCTCAGTATAGCCAGATACGCACCACCCGGGTCTCCCGGTGTCTCATCAATCCGCTGCCGCATAAAACGGGCCAGTGCCTCGGAATGGCTAAAACCCTGCTGCATGCCTTGTTGTACCATCTCCAATTCACCACGGTCCATCATGGCAAGGTCTTGGGTAATTAAACTCAAATAGAGAGGGTTCTGGGCAGCTTGTGTCCCCTCTAATGTCTGCTTTTGCAGGATATATTCCACTACTATGTCAGATATTTGCTTGCGGTGCCTGGCCGCGATACCGCGTATGATAGCCGCTTCGTCCTCTCTGCTGATGGCTGGCACGGGGCGCACTTCGCCGCCGAGCCGCTTGATTGCCGTCGTCTCCGGCCCATCAATGATGGAGCAAAGCAACCGGAAATTTTCCGGCAGTTTCCCACTGACCCACAACATCCGGTCTGTTTCATCGCTGTCTGCCAGTTGATCCAATGCGTCTACCACCGCCACAACCCGCGTTTTTTGACAGGCGGCAAAAAGCAATTCTACAAATTTGTCTTTCAGGTCTTGAAATTTTGTGATTTCTTCACTGTTATCCTCTACACTTAATGTCTCACAAAGAAGGCTTATAAAATATCGCAGCATGCCCTCCGCCGTAGATGAGCGGGACGATATGCCGCAGGAGAAGGGCAATAGCAGGCACTTGTCTTCAATTTTATCCATTACTTTGCAAAGCAGCCCGCTTTTGCCGCTTCCGGCCTCGCTTTGCAACATAAGTAGCTTTGGGCCTTCCTCCATGTTCAAACAAAAAGCGGCCAAGTCGTCGATTACGGCGCGTCGTCCCGAAAAATACTCTGTCCGACTTTCCCGGAACGCATCTTGCACATCCCTCTCCTGCTCTTGCCAACTCAGAGGTTTGTCCGGGAGGCCGCCCCACTCTTGCCGCAGTTTTTCTATAATGTCCGTGGCGACCATATCTGCCCATTCTTCGGAAACAGCCAGTCCATCTTCGCAAACTTTGGCTGTATATTCTTTCACATCTGCGGCAAAACGAGTGTATATGCCTGCTTTCAATGCTTCAAGCTTTACAAGACCATCCGCATTGTCTTGATAAATTTGACAAAATTCTTCCGGCATTGCTGAATAATCCAAGCTTTTGCGGAAATAAAACAGACAAACCGGCGGCGTATCCGACCGTAAAGTACCGTACTCGATTTCAAGGGCGGTGACACTCATATTCAAATCTTCAACAGAAAATTGTGCGTCGCCCAATGCCGCCTCCATTTCCGGGATAGGCGGCATCCAGCCATACCGGTCACCAATCAGACCAATAAAAAACGGTCTGCTTCGCTCGATTTCATCTAAACAGGTTCTCAAAACTTTGTGCGTCTGCTCTTCCTCCGAAACGGAAGCGGTATCCACACCCCAGCGCAGATCAATGAGTTCCACCGCACATCCGTACCGGGCTGCAAATTCATTGACCTTCGGCAACACAAAATCTCGCAGGGCGTCACGCTCCGCCTGCATATCACGAAAGGTGCTGGAAACGAATATGGATTTGTTTCTGCATTTCCTGCTTGGCATTTGCCCATCCTCCTTGCATTTCTGCTTCATTTACGACAACTTCATCATAGTATAGCGGTTTAACTTTAAAACCCTTTCGCAAACTATAACACAAACCGCTGAATTTCGGAAAGTATTTCAACTTAATAGCGGACAAAAGCGTCCGTTATTATTTGAAAATACTATATAACATGGTAGCTGGCATCAACGGAATTGTTTGTTTCTTCTGTGATAAAAAATATTAAAAACAGTCATCAAAATTGAAAAATCCAAGCATCAAGAATGATTTTATGCTATTATGGATAACATAATGGTATCTGTGCTCACATGAATACAGATACTAAAGAAATAAAGAAACTCGCAAAGCGAGCCCTCATTCTATTTAGAACGGAGAGATAAAAATGAAGAAAGTATTAACCTTCGCCTTAGCGGCCATAATGGCACTTGGCGTGGTAACGCCGGTTATGGCGTACAACGGGTATAATGAATACAATGGGTACAACAGCGAATTACAATCCGACTACCCGGAAACAAACGGATATTACGACTCCTATTATCCCGTAGAAGAAAATTACGACTTAGGAACGCAATTTGTTCCGCCTGCAGTAGGCAAAGTCGGTTACATCACCAACTACGATGGCGAACAACTAACCATACGCGGTCAATTTGATGAAGAAGAAGTCACAGTAAACCTACACGAGGGTACAGTTATTATTACCGCAGAAGACGGCACACCGGCTTCCATAGAGGACCGCACTACTGACCGTGTAAAAGTTTACCATACGACACAATCTTCCGCGCTTATAGTCGCGCTAAACGTACCCGAGTACGGAATGGGACCCAATTTCCACATAATCGAAGACCTTTACTGGACAGACGAAGATACCCTTCGCATAACAGTGGACGACGGCGGGCTTTTCATTTTCCTAAACCGCGAAGTGCCTCTTAACCCGCATTTAACCCGTCAAATGGTAGAACTTGAACACCTGCAAAAAGGCGACGAGATGTTGTTCTGGTACGCAATGGTAGCACTCAGTTTCCCCGGCCAAGCACATCCCACACGCGCGTTATTCATCCGCCCGGGCGAAGTTTATGAAAACGATAAATATGCGCTGGAATATCCGGAAAATGGATACGAAAACGGATACGAAGAAGTTCCCGCGATTCAACCACCAAGAATTCTTACAGTACCAGGCCAAGGCATTATGCGCGACGGTATCGAATTCTTCCCGGTTCGTCGCACTGCGTATGAAGCCGGTTACAATGTACAATGGTATGGAGCCACAAGAAGCGCGTATGTTTTTGTAGAAGATGGCGTAGCATTTAGGCTAACAGTGGATTCTGCTCAGCTCCTTATGAACGGAGGCACATATAATCTTCCCGCCGCAGTAGTTCTTATAGACGGCACCATGTATGCACCGGGTGAATTCTTTTATATGCTGTAGTAATTTGAAATAATTGTAAAGGGGCTGCACATTGTGCGGCTTCTTTTTTTGTTTCTCTTTGATGAAAAGGTGTGCTTGGCATTTAATTTGACAAGTAGAAAAAATCGTCTATAATAATACTACGCACGTAAGAATAAGGAGATAGTCATATGAAAGCTAAATTAGAAATTTCTGACGCGGAACATCAAGTGATGAAAATCATTTGGCTGGCCAAAACTCCCCTCAACACCAACGAAATCGTTGAAAGATTGGAAACATCTACATCCTGGAAACCAAAGACCATACATACATTAATTTCCCGGCTGGTTAAAAAAGGTGCATTGCAATATAAAAAAGATGGCCGGGTTTTCGTGTACACACCACTCGTGGAAGAATCAAAAATATTGTCTCAGGAAAATGACAGTTTTCTCAATCGGTTCTATGGTGGCGCATTAAATCCAATGGTCGTTAATCTGTTAGAGCAAGACAAACTTTCTGATGATGATATAATTGCCCTCCGGCAGATTTTGGACAAAAAATTGAGGCAAGGCATATGAATGCGGCCATTGCGCATTTCGCAATAGCCACCCTTGTTTCTTCTTGCGGGATTTTATTTGTTTTGCTGGCAAAAGCCGGGCTTAGAAAACACATATCGGCAAGATGGCAATATCGTCTGGACTTGCTGTTTTTTGTGTTACTTACTATTCCGCTTATTCCACGTCGCTTTTTTTTGTCTTTAAATTTGCCTACCTGGTTTAACATCTCACAATTTGAAGACATAACAGTGCCAAACATCATCACTACTGAAGAGGTCGGGCCTGCATACGGTATGGGTTTGCTGCAAGATTTCGCCGTGTCGGTGGAGCGTCCGGAGTATTTTTCAACTGTTTTTATTGGTATATGGGTTGTTGGCGTTATTGGTTTGGTCGTAGCTATGTTGCGTAATAACCGCAGTTTACGGCTGATTAAAGAATCGGCAAAACCTATCGAGGATAAACAAATGCTTTCCATATTTACATATTGCAAGACAGAAGTTGGTGTTAAGTGTAATCTTTTATTTAGGTCATCCATTCTGGTTAAAACGCCAATGGCGATGGGGTTTTTCAAAACGCTTATTATACTGCCTACAGGAAAAATGTCATTAAGTGATATTCGCTATGCGGTATTACACGAATTGATGCACTGCAAAAATATGGATATTAAAATCAACGTTATAATGAGCCTGTTTCAGGTTTTGTACTGGTTTAATCCATTGGTTTATCTCATTTTCAAGCAGATGCGTTTTGACAGAGAGTTGGCTTGCGATGCCTCTGTTTTGGAAATGCTTCCAGGGGAATCTCATGTTGCTTACGGCGAAACTCTGTTAAATTTTGCGAAAGGGCAATCTTCGATGTTTCCTCTGGCTACATGGCTTTGTGATTCTGAGCCGCAAATTGTAAAGCGTATTAAGCATATCGCTTCATTTACAACCGATTCTGTTTTTTCCAAGGTTAAAAGCATATGTATATTTATTCTCATGGGAGCTATTGTCCTTTTTCAAATTCCAGTACTGTCTGCACTGGCCGACAATGATAATAGGTTTCACTTTCAGGCCGGCAATGTGCAATATGTAGACCTCTCTTATTTTTTTGGCGATTTTGAAGGGAGTTTTGTTCTTTATGATTTGGATGCCGATATATACATCATTCACAATAGGGACATGAGCGTAACAAGAGTATCTCCTAACTCGACTTATAAGATATTCAGCACGCTTATTGCTTTGGAAACAGGCGTTTTGGATGCAGCTGACACTTTGCGGAAATGGGATGGAACCATGCAGCCGTTTGACGCATGGAACCAAAATCATAATTTGGCAACGGCTATGCAGTATTCTGTCAATTGGTATTTTCAAAATATAGACGCACAAGTTGGTATAGGAGAATTGTATTTTTACTTGTCGCAGCTGTCTTACGGGAATACTAATCTTTCCGGAGGTACGGATTTTTGGATAGAATCTTCTCTGCGTATATCGCCGCTTGAACAAGTGAAACTCTTGCTGTATTTTTACCAAAACAACACTGTATTTGCGGATGAGCATATAAGCACTTTAAAAGATGTACTGCGCTTGTCAGAAAGAAATGGAGCAGTGCTGTCGGGAAAAACCGGAACCGGAATAATAAACAGTAGAATCGCTAATGGATGGTTTATTGGTTATGTTGAAAATAATGGGCGAGATTTTATTTTTGCAACATATATCCAAGGTCAAGATAGTGCCGGGGGTAGTGTCGCCTCAGGGATAACACTCTCTATTTTGGAGTATAAGGGGATTTTTTGATTTATATGCAGGCAATGTTGGAGGAGCGTATGAAATATAAGTATATACTGAACGGAGTAATTTGTGGAAGTACCGCGAGCATTATAATAAATTTATCACTCGTATTATTTCTTTTCATTGAATCCGAAATTTTCTTTATTGTTTCCTTTTTGCCTGCACTTTTTTATTGTACGCTTGTGATAGCTCTCTTAAAATCCGCCAGTTGGAGACCGTTTATTGTGTCCGTTATTTCCGCTCTTATTAGCTTTTTAACTACTGAAATAATACTTTCAAATATTGGAATAATGATGCATTTCTACAGACTGCAATATGGTGATGTTGAAATGCATCGTGTATTTGGAGTTATAGCTGTTGCTTATTATGTCACCTATTTCATTTTTGCTGCTATAGGGACAATTATAGCTTGTATACTTACATCAATGAAAATAATTAAATCCAATACAGATGTATAAGGATTAGACTTACCTGGCATATTGCTAAAATTTTATTGTCTGTATAATGGAGTTTAAACCTTCGCCTTCAAGCGATGATGGTTAATTTTGAACAACGACTGTTAAGGTCGTTGTTTTTTTTATGGCGAAAGAGCAGCAATGAAATCTTGACTTCTATGTCTTACAGGTGTAATATATAACAAGTATTACAAGTGTAGTAATTACATGTAGGGATGCAGTCTTTTACATCAGGAGGTAAAGCATGGACTATTCTCAACTTGGAAAAAAGCGCATCAAGCGCAGTTTAAGCCCGCACACGACCCGAGTGCGGAATAAAATAGGACTTCTGGTATTACGTGTTGCCATGGCCGCAGTGCTTATCGCAGGCTTTGGGCTGCTTGGTGTAGGTATGGGTACGTATTTTGGCATCTTGTCCAACGCGCCGCGCCTTACTTGGGAGATGATGGCCTCCAACTATCAGAGTTCCGTTATCGTGTGTACACACACCGGCGAGGAGCTTGTTCTTCACGCAGGACATAACCACCAGTCGGTTACAATCGACCAAATTCCGCGACACGTTGTAAACGCGTTTGTCGCAATAGAAGACGAACGTTTCTTTGAACATAACGGGATAGACATGCGTGGCATCGGACGCGCCACACACAGGCTTGTTACAAGCGGCGG
>Ga0123355_10000410_pt1 | contig 55812 bp, 49 predicted proteins | sample TergutEmb28metaG_3_FD_89872 | JGI IMG/M metagenome (GOLD analysis project Ga0123355, IMG submission 89872) | Embiratermes neotenicus P1 segment gut microbial communities from Petit-Saut dam, French Guiana - Emb289 P1 | ecosystem: Host-associated > Arthropoda: Insects > Digestive system > Gut ... | reverse complement strand
ATTTCACCTCGCGGTGAACACCCTTGCCCTTGGCTAACAGTTCCTTCTGCCTGGCCTGTAGCGGTTTTTCACCGCCTAGTTGTTGCCCATGCCGGGCGCACCAAAGGGGAATGTCTTGCTACTGAAAGCAAGACATTCCCCTTTGTCAACGTGCTAATATTTTCATAAAACTGTTTAGCTTTTGTCTATCTGAGGGTGGCAAGGATTCGCGTACTGCGTCTACTATTGCGTTTCGCTCAGACGAAGTAAGCGGCTTGACCTCTGCAAGTTTTTGGTTTACCTGTACATACATGCGTGCCACTTCAGTTGGGCTTTTTCCCGGAATTTCTTGCGCAAAATGTTTTAGTACTTGCACTTGCTTAGGTTCCAGTTGTGCGAATGCTGGCTTTCTGAATAATGCTTCTACATCCATAGATTAACCCCTTTAATATTAATGTTGGGCATTTTGGCTATTTTCGTACCTTTTCCGATTTTCGCCAAGTAATTGCCCTAGTTCTAGGAATTTTATCACTACATCGACCCGATGTTGTCTGCTTTCAGGCAAGCGTGGTCGAATATCCCTCAGCATGTCAAGTTGCCACTGCCAAGGTGGAGTTCCATCTTGGGCACGGCTGGCATGGTCAAGTATTAGCTGTTGCAATTCGCTTTGGCCATCTGCCGAAAGCGCGTCCAACATCTGCAATATTTGCATTATGGTGCGGTTGTCCATGTTATCCCTCTTTGTAGTTTCATATCCCATAATATTCAACACATGTCAAAATGGTGCATATCCCAATAATAAAAAATTTTTCTATGTAATTCAGGATTTCAGGAGGAATTTCTAAAATGTAAATATTAGCCATTGAAAGCATAGTAATTTCCTGATGCTGTGTTTCTTACGCTCCCTTAAACTTTTAGTCCAAAATCTCGTATTATATTTGTGTAGTGATAAATGAAATGGGGTAATAGAGATGAGGATATTATTATTGCCGTTCCGTGCGGTATGGTGGATTATTAGTTTTATTTTTAACCTAACGGGACGCTTACTTGGTCTTGCATTGGGGTTAGTAGTAATGATAATCGGACTGATTCTCACATTTACGGTTATCGGGGCAGTAATTGGTATACCATTGTTAATTTTAGGGTTTTTGCTTATGTTACGGTCGCTATTCAAGTAAGGCGATAAAATTAAAGTGGAGTTTCAAAAAGTACGATAAAGTTATATACTCGAATATCAAAGAACCTCCTAAAGCGAATGATAGGAGGTTCTTTGATTTGGAGTTACTTTAAGAACTCACATATAGCCTATTTTCTTGTATTCCGTATTTGCGTGCGATATAATTATGCTTGAAATTTGGAAGCAAGAAACCAATGTTCATCAAAACATTATGAGATTAGGAACATACGTCGAGGAGATTGTATATGTGGGGTGGAGGGATCGTAGGGGCAATTGGTGGATTTATTGGAGGCGTAATTGTCTGGATAATATCGCTTTTAGGAGTTTTTTATTATGATTACCCAGTATATTTTTATGATGTGGCTTCTATAACTTTTTTTAGTGGTTTTATTGGTGCTATATGTGGAATCGGTACGAGATTTAACGACAGTATTAAGTTCAGAGCCAATTTAGCCCTTGTTTTGGGGATTATTTTCGGCGGAAGTTGGGGTCTCGGCATGGGGGAAACTTTAATAAGCACTATCGTCCATGCCATCATCCTTGCACTATGCTTTGGAGTTAGCGGACGTATAGGAATTCTTGAGGGCTTATATGTTTTGCTGATACCATTAGAATTAGTCGAGAAGGCCATGGGTAAAAACCGTTTTATAGACGGTTTGCTTGGGATTATCGTTACATTCATAGGTGCATCCATCGGTGTATTCATTAGTATACTTATTGTTGTACTTATCCTTGCATTTTTTATAGAAGATGATGCACGTCTTGATTATATGGCTCCACTAGGGATAGAATTTCTTATCATTAGTCTAGTTGGTGCAACGGGAGTTGTTTTGGGGATGGGATTACGATTCTTTTCACAGCCTAAATTCACTTTCCCTCCTGTTTCGGCGGTTTTGGCAGGTTTATTTGTGTCAGTGACTTTTGTGCATTTCGTAGGAGAAGGCGTAAATTTGGTTGCAACTATTGTATATGGCGTAATGTCGGCTTTGCTTGGAGGATTAGGGGGTCTTCTTTGCTTTTTTATTGCGCATAACCCAGATGAAAAAGATGAATAGAAATTATAAATTTAAAATGTCCTCAAACCCGTATCACGTAAGAGTTTGAGGACATTTTTTTACTTTCTATCATTTTTGGAATTGGTTACTTTCACTCGCTTGGTGTTTGTCCGCCATTATGGTACAACTCAGACTTATAAGCACCATACTTTGCCAACTCATTGTCAGGGTCGGCTATCATGGCTTTCTTAAAAGCGCGTTCGGCCTCACGATAACGTTCTCGGTTAAACAAACGCACCCCTCTATTGAAGAACAACTTAGAACGCAGTTCGTCGTTTTGTAACTGAATGATCAAATGAGTTATGCCAACTGCACATAACAATACGCCAATCAGCCCCATAACAATATTGCCCAACAACAATCCAAGTCCCGAAACCGCTATCCCTATAATACCAATCACTGGATTTATACTAAAGTCTACGGTTGTCATTCGGTCTAAAGGAGCCTGTTCAATATAATCCTGGTCAAAACGGCTGGGTTTGTGCATTCGTTGGTCATAATCTTTGGGTCGTGGTTGTGGTTCAGGTACTTTTACATTTTTTTTAAGTACCTGATAATTTGTTACTTGATTTCCAACCAGCTTGAAAAGAATGTGTATAGTAGATTTCAAGTTATTCCCTTTTGCAGAACGCACCTTTTTGGATATGTTTAACAAGTAAAAACGATTTTCTTCATAAGTGTCCAACGGAAGGACAGCAATGGTATTATTACCTTTGTTGAAGGAAATATCTGTACGCATAATATAACCCTCTGTATCAGTAATGTTCATGGTTTTCTCAGATACAGAACGTTCATCAAGAGGGATATTGAAACGGATATACCAGAAGATAGCCTCGGTAGAGCCATCTATTTTGGTCTGCACCTTCTCCTGTAAGCTGGGTATTGAGGTACGGACGCGGATTCGTTGTTCGTTTTCCATGGGTTACTCCCTTTTATGTGCGACTGCTTATACTACTCATCACATATTTTAGACCAGTAGTATTAAAGTGACTGGTTTCAGTATACTGCAACTAGCATAAGGATTCAAGAAACTCAAACAATTTTTTGCAACAATTTTTGCAACAGAAATCCGTAACAAAAAGCCCAGTGGGATAATCTATACAAACCACCCCACCAGGCCTTTTTGTTCACTTGGAAAGCGAGTTAACCTCTTTCGTCCAACAACACCCCGTTGAATTCAAGTGCTTGAACAAAAGCCTCCAATACTTGCTCTGGTGGAATTTCACGAATAACAGTATCCTCCACCGTATCTTTGATTGTTACCATAACGCGCTGAGTGGGCTCATGCACAGCAATATCCATCTGTCTGCGGAAAGGCGACAGATAACGATTTAACTGTGCAGTGACATTTTCAAACCCTTCCAACTCTAGTGTTGGTGCATCTGCACGTTCCGCACGTTCTGCACGTCCACTTACCACGCTTCCAGCAATGGTTTGTGTTGATATGACCCCAGCTGGAATACCAGAAACTTCTGGTGCTACAGGTGTAGCATCAGGTCTACTACCATTCACCGCATTATTTCTTGACTGGCCGCTGTTATTTGTAGGGCGGCTTTCATTTGAAGCGGTATTAATACTAATATCCGTATTGACACGATTAACATCCATATTTAATGAACCTCCTTTTAATTGCCCATAGCTTATCCTATTACAGATACTATTGGCTCGTGTCTATTCCAGAACCGGTTTGCGAAAAATGTTCCATTGGGTGTGCATAACCGGTACCTAGTTTCTTATTACTTTCCATCCCCTGAATCTGGCCTTGTATAGACACTACGAACATTTTTGCGTCTGACATAAGCTGCTGATCGGCTTCTGCAACTTGCGCCAAAACATCCTTGGCTTTTTGGCGCTGCTCTTCCGTCAAATCTTGCCCCTCCAGCATTTGTATCAAATTAGACATTTTTTGAAGCATGGGCTCGCGCTTTTCCAATAAATGTGTATAATTGCTAAGCTCCTGCTCCATTATGTCAGGCTGACCGGTTAGTTTTACCAGCTCGGTCACACGCAGTAGTTCTTCTGCCGTGACCATAAATTCAGTGAATAAATCCATACTTAGAACATCCCCATCATTGACATAATCGAATTCATTTGATTATTGGCATTGGCCATAGCCATTTCCATATTTGCAAACATACGGAAGAAAGAGCGTTCGCGGCGTGCAAGGAAATCTCTCATATTATCAATACGCTCGTCATGCCGTGATAGTTCACGATGTAAGGAGTTGTTTGCCTGAGAAGAAGTACCTTCAATACCAGCACGGTTAAAGATGCTTCCACCAAAGTCAATTGCATTACGTACTATATCGTTAAGCCTTTCACCAATGCCCTGTTCGCGCATACGTGCGTTACGTTGTGCAACGGTGGTACCAGGACGTGGTGAGCTTTGTGTAAACATTTCCAAAATACCGTCTGGATTTTCTTCCAAAGCCCGGCGCAAGCGTGTTTCATCAATTTCCAATTTACCAATATTGCCACCCTCGGTAGAAGTAGTAATGCCAATATTATGCAATGACAAACGTGTTCCATCTGCAAGGGTGACAGGTGCAAACATCAAGCTACGCAGTTGTTGATGTATAGTAGAAACAACATCACTACGGAACAGCATACCAGTACGTGCGCGTTCTTCCCACATTTCTGCTTCACGGTCACTAAGCTCACGGCGTTCTTCGTCGGTAAGTGGCTCAAAAAACGAACCTTGGTCACGTGGGCGTGGTGTACGATGCGCACGGTTCAATTCTTCCAACAATGTGTTGTATTCTTCTACAAAGTTTAATATAAGGTCAAATGTAGGCTGTACATCACGGGTAACATCAATTGTAAAAGCACCTTGTGCAACGGAAGCCGCCGAAATCTGAAGCTCAACACCATTAACTTCAAAAGTATTGGTTTCACGTGAAATATAAGTGCCATCGACCTGTACCATTGCATTTTGCGCCCGCTGAATATGGGAATTTGAACCCAAGTTATTGGGGTTGAACCCTAAAGCGGTAAAAAAGCCTAAGCCATGTTCGTCAATATCTAGCCTTGAACCAAGCTCCATATTGGTCAAATCAAAATGGAATTGACCATTTGAGAAAGTCATACGTGCGCCAGTATCGTTGCTAGGGTCAAAGTTAGGGTCAGTTGGGTCACCGCCAGCTAGGTGGTAGTTGACTGCCTCTAACAATTCTTCAATGGTTTGTATCCTTACTGTTCCTGCTGGGTCGTCTGGATGAGCCGCACCCATTAAGAAGGTCTTACCGTTTAACGTAAATTGTGACCTAGTTTGGGTACCCCTAAATGCTCCGGCTCTATGCAGATTGGTTTCCTCAGTTATACGATGGTCAACTTCAGGGTCATCAAAACCTAGACGTTCCAATAGATTAGTAGATGTAGGGTCTATACCATCGGATGTAAATACAACATCATAACCATTTCGGGTTACAATTGAAAATTGCGTTTCTGTAACACTTGCATTGGTAACACTTGTCGTGGTCAGACGCACATTTCCATCACCAAAATGATCGTCAAGCTGGGCATTAATTATATCTCTAACATGGTTCGCAGTTGGGCCATTACCACCATTAAGAGTATTGATATCTATCATGGTACCTGTTATGGGGTCTTCGATTAGGTTAGGTATACCAATCAATCGTTGTTGACCATTTACGGTGACATAAAAAGTACTACCACCTGCAAACCACGGCCCACCAGTACCATGATGTGGTGGAGCAGTACCAGTTCCACCACTTAAAGGAACTGTATTGTCAGCAGCAGTTGTTTTTGTGGCATCTAACCTACGACTACTGTGTAATGGCGAACTGGTATTAATTCCAAAGACTTCAGAGAAGAAATTATCAGTATCATCTAGGTTAATACGTGAACTAAGCCCGGTTCCAGTGGATTCCATTCTAAATGCGGAACGGAATCTGTCAAAACTCATCCTAACACCAATATTAGCATTGTTAACTGTATCCATAACATGCTGGAGTGAGTCAGAACGGTCAAATCGGAAGGTTCTACCATTAAGTTCAAATTCTACTGAATTACCAGAAACGCCGCTAGCAAAAAATCCAGTTTCAGCAAGCGTTGCATCAAGGTCAAAGGTAGTGGTTCCGCCACCTTCTGAGAAACCTAACTTAGCTAGTGCATCGTTACCTGCTGGGCCACCTGTTACCCTCGCGCTATGCCCATGACCTGTTAAGAAAGAAATATGGCCATTACTTTGTATGCCGATACGAATCTTCTGCTCAGTGGAAGCGGTACCATCTGGGTTAACCGCCATACCAAATGTGTCACGCAAGCGGGTATTTATGTTTTGCATAACCGATTCCAAAGATCGTCTGACTGGAGGGTCAAGGTCATTGTTGATTAAATCTTCTTCTCTTATTGTAATAGCAACTTCATTTCCACCATCCAGCCTAACCATAAACTGGTCTCCGGCTTCAAGCTGCCCATTCATTGCATTACCCATGTTAAAGCTTTGGTCACCAGTAAGTATCAATGGAATAGAACGACCAACAAAAACATCTCCTTGTGCTATTTGGCTTACATTTACTTCAAAACTGCCTAGAGCAGCGTTAGCCAAAGCCCTGGCACGTATGGCAGTACTGGATTCACCACCAGCGGTTGAGGAGAGCGCGTTAGCGGAAAGAGTGCGGAAATTAGAAGGCATACGCAAGCTTGTAGATGAGTTTTGCCCAATAGTGCCAGTAAAAGTAGTTTGGAACCCACGCAATAGGTCTGCTACGCCACGATAAGCATCCTGCCTCCATTGTACCAATGTACGTTGTTGACTGAGCCTATTTAAGCGCAAGCTTTCGGCATTCATCATTTGTCTTACAATTGCATCAGTATCCATACCAGAGTGCATTCCAACAATCCTTGTTGTATTGGGATTGAACATAGACATTAAAACAACCTCCAATTCTAATATTTATTATCTAATATCTGTGCGTTTTTTAGACACCAATTTTGCTTACACGTTTTTATCGGATTTTTCCTATGAAATGTTAACAGTAAATTATCACCGGAACAAGGCCATAGGAAAATAACGATTTTCTTTTAGTGGTTGACACCCCTTGAAAGCTGTATTAAAACGACCGAAAAAAATTTTTTTGAATATGTTGTATATTTTCACTGGATATGGTAAATATTATTGATGTAGCCTTAAAGGTTCAATAACTTTTAAGGAACAACTTAATATCCCCCCTCAAAAACCTGGTCTCATCCCCCCTGAGTCCAGGTTGTTTTTTTGAAAATAGTCCACAAAAAAACCGGGTAAGAAAACATTGGTTAAATGTTCCTTGCACGGTTTGATTCTAAAACTCATATCGGGTTCAATTGTAACCTATTGGACAGGTTCTTACAATTGGTTGGAAATTATTATATATCTGGTTGGAAATTATTATATATCACAATTTATAAAATGCTACCAACTTCATAAGTTTTTGCGCCTGACTGCTAAATTCATTGGCCACTGCTGCGCATTCTTCGCTTGTAGTGGCATTGGACTGAACTACTTGGGATATCTGACTAATACCTTCGGCTATTTGTGAAATAGAATCAGCTTGTTCGGAGGATGCTGTGGCAATTTTAGAAACAAGCCCAGAAACCTGCGTCGCGCCATCAACTATGGTATTAAGCGAATTTGCAGTATTATGCGCGGCTTCAGTTCCTTGGTTTACCCGTGAAATAGAATCTTGTATAAGCCCTGCTGTGCTTTGAACGGATTCTTGGCTTTGAACAGCAAGTCTACGTACTTCTTCCGCAACCACAGAAAAACCTGCGCCATGTTCATGAGCGCGCGCGGCCTCAACTGCGGCGTTTAGAGCCAGCAAATTAGTCTGAAATGCAATATCTTCAATCACTTTTACAATTGTAGATATATTTCCGCTTGAAGCCTTGATTCCTTCCATAGATTCAAGCATTGATTTCATTTCAATATTTCCACTAGAGGCATGTTCTGTTGAACGAGTGGCTAGCCCATTCGCTTGATTAGCACTTTCAGCTGTATATTGTATCTTTGCCTCAATCATAGAAATACTCGCACTCAATTCCTCGATAGAGCTAGCTTGTTCGGAAGCACCAGTAGAAAGTTGTTCAGCACTTTGTGAAAGCGAGTTTGAAGCATTTAGAACTTGTTCGGCTGAGGAGTGTATATCCATAAAAGATTGCCTAAACGATTTTAGTATAGAAATAAGCGCGGCTCGTATGGGCGCGTAACCCCCAATATAATTTGCTTGCAATTTTACTGTTAAATCACCGTCGGCAATCATTCTAAGTGCTTCCGATAGTTCACTAATCAAAGCAAGGGTAGTTCTGTTAGTGGCATTACATGTCTCTTTAAGCACATTAAACTTACCCTTATATTCTCCAGACATAAACGAAAAATCACCGTTTGACATATTTACAAGATTGTTCTCTATATGAGTCAAGGGTTCTTCCACTGATTTAAGAAAATCGTTAAGCCTATTTATAGTAAATGCCCATTCGCCTTGCACTTCTCCTATTCTGGCAGATTCGTCAAATTTGCCTTCACTTGCATTTTGTGCTAATTTGCTAATTTCAGATGTAATATGAATAAAAGAAGCACGTAAATTATCAATTGTTGCATTGGCCCAACGCCAGTTTCCGCGATATTGTGATACGTTGGCTGTAAAATCGCCTTTTCCATAACGTTCGACAACACCTATGACTTCTATAAAATTGTCAACATACATAGTCAACATCTGGTTTATGCCTCTTGCCAACTTAATATGTCCGCCTCTGTACTTGGTTTCGTCCAACATTACGTCATAGTTGCCATTTAGGTGATTTTCAACCATATTGCTTATATCCGCTTGCAATGTATGATAGGCAGTAGTCATCTCGTCAAAGCGGTCATATAAGATACTAACCTCATCCCTACTATTCTGGTCTCCCTGACGTGCTTGAAACCCCCTTGAACCTTGGGAAAATGTGTGGTCTAGTTCCACAATCCTTTTTAGTGTATAAGACAAGGAACGAGTAATAGAGGTACGGATAACAAATCCAAAAAATAAAGAGGCAACAAGACCAATGGCGGTAATAATTAACATAAATTGAAAAGCCTGATCCCTTATACGGTCACTCTGGAAATCAACCCCAACCACACCCAAAACGTTACTATTTCCATCCATTATAGGTGCGAACCCACTAACTAGAGAACCATATTCTTCTGTAGTATATAAGCTAGTTGTGGAAGCTACTCCACGCATAGCGGCACGGGTTTCACTGCCATATACATATGGGTCATATTCTACTTCTCTAAAATACGATAGATGTTCTATGCCTGGACGCCACCCAGACGCATAATACTGGAATAAGCTAGTGTTATAAGGCCATATTATATATATAAATGCCACATCATGAAGCTCTAACAAAATATTGTTAAGCTTTGCTTGTACATAATGCCAATAATCATCAACTTCTTCAGATTGAATGGACGTAGCAAATAACTCGGTGTCAATGGAAGCGGCCAGGGTAATGGCGGTATTGCCAGCCATTTCTGCATGGTATGCAATACTCGCATTCCTATAAACAAAGTAGCTAAATACAGCAATTGTTAAAGCGCACAGCATAGTAAGCAACATTACCACTATAGAAATCCTTACTGCTATAGATTTACGCATCTGCATTTGTGCAAATCCTCCTTTTATAAGCTTCAAAAATACGTCAACAAAAATGCCATATTTGCGGCCAATTGTACTCGCAAACATGGCATCTTTTAGTTGGTAGGAACACGCCCTAAGCACCAAACCTAGCCCATTTTACCAACACCAGCCGCAATATAATTTTTCATAAATATGAACTGCATGTTGAAATCAACCCTATACTTTACTATAGCCCCTACAAAGGGCTTTTTGATATAATCGGCGGCTCCTAGTTCATATCCTTTCAATTCGTCTTCATCAGAATCCATTCCAGAAATTAGAACAACTGGAATGGACTTTGTTGTTTCGTCGGACTTTAGCATTTCAAGAACCTCGTAGCCCGAAAGTCCAGGCATTAGTACATCCAATAAAATCAAATCTGGCAGAAATTTTTTGGCCGATATTATACCCTGTTCACCGCTTTTTGCGACTAAAATACCATAATCGTCCTTCAAAATATTATTTAGGACATGTAGTATAGCGGGTGTGTCGTCTATGAGTAGAATTTTCTGTCTGTCCGCCATTGCTGCCATCATGTTACACCTCCAGAAATCTTTTCAATTCACCCAAACTTTCTAGTGCAAGTTCAAAATCAAAATCCCTGATTTGGCTGATTAGAGTCTCAGTTTGAGGAATGGCGGTTAGGTCATCTATCATGTCGTGGGCTTCTCCCTGGCCCGCTGACAAAAATCCTTCTAGTTTGTTAAGTAGTTCACTAATAGTTGTTTTGTCCAACTCAGTTTTTGCAACAGGTGCCTCTTCAGATACTACCGGATATACATTATTCAAAAGTATTTCCAGCCTTTGTAACAAATCCGGGTTATTGGCTTGTATAAATGCTGTGTCTTCATTTTTCGCAGCAAGTTCAAGCGAATCTGCTACTATAGATAATTCAGTTGCACCAACACTGCCGGAAGCACTTTTTAGCGCGTGTACATGAATCATATACAGCTTCATGTCATCATTTTCCATACAGCTTTTTATTTCCTTTTGTAATTGACGACCGTTTTCATAGAATGTTTTAAGTACTTGTAAATACCTGTCCGCTCTGCCGCCAGTCATTACAATGCCTTTATCTACATCTATTCCATCAATACTAATATCCAGCTTGTTGTTCCCGTCATAGTTGTTTCGCCAAGCCTTTATGGGTTCCTTTTGTTTATCCTTGGGTATCCATTTCTCAAGAATAGAATTTAATTTAACTATGTCTATAGGTTTGGACAGAAAATCATCAAGACCATTTTGAAGGAACATTTCTTTTGTACCAAATACAGCATTGGCAGTTAATGCGATGATCGGGACGTTTTTGCAATCAGTTTGACAAACAATGTTTAGCCCTCTGATACAAGCAGTAGCTTCCACACCATCCATAGCAGGCATCATATGATCCATAAGGATTAAATCATAGCATTTTAGCTTAACTGCTTCAATCGCCTTTGCTCCACTTTCACACAAATCAATCTGCATTTTGTATGGCAATAGAAGCCCTTCTGCCACTTTTAGATTGGTGCTTATATCGTCAACAATTAGAACTCTTGCCTCAGGAGCAGTGAACCCAGCACTTTTGTTAATACTACGTTGACTATGAAGCCCGCCCCAGCGGTCAACATCATTCAAAATATCGGCTACAGGAAGGCAATAGATTGGATTATTCAGAATGCCAAAGTATTCACTATCAGCCGCTTCCTCTCCAAATTCCGTTATCAGTACTATTTTAGCGGATTCGTTTTTAGCTTCATCTTCAGTCTCAATATTAGCTTTTTTAGCACCATACTCCCTCTTAAATTCGCCATATAAGGCATTTGCAACGAAAACATGGGAATATTGTCCGTTTTCCAGTTCATTATGAAATTCTGAGAGTGTTGATACAGTTTTGTAACGAACATCCAACTCATTCAATGCGTGGGCTACAGCCTCTGCATTAGTTTCCCGCAATTCGTAAACAAGTACGTTTATTTCATCTAAATTGTTTATTACACACATCGGTTCATGACTTTGGATACGTTGTGGCAAAGTAATTGTAAATATGCTTCCCAAACCATACATTGACGAAACTTGGATGTCTCCGCCCATCAATTTAACCAAGTTATAAGTGATAGCAAGGCCAAGGCCAGTTCCCTCAATACTTTTGTTATGCTTAGTATCAAACTGGGTGAATTCCTTAAAAAGATCTTCCATATCTTCTTCTTTGATTCCTCGGCCGCTGTCTTGTATTGCAATTTCAAAATTTACATTATCGCCTTCTACTTCACCACTGATTGTCAAAGACACAAACCCTTCGTCTGTGAATTTCTCGGCATTAGTCAAAATACTTAGCATTATCTGACGCAGTCTTACCACATCTCCAACTAGCATATTGGGGATATTACTATCAATATTCACAATAAAATCAATAGGTGTATCATCCGTCCGTACTTTGATAATATTTACCACATCGTTTATCAAAGAAGAAAATGTATACTCTTCCGTAAAAATTTCCAGACTGCCGCTCTCAATTTTTGTATAGTCCAATATGTCGTTAAGTATGGACATAAGGTTTGCACCCGCTTGTTTTATTGTGCGGGTATATTCACGGACTTTATCTGGCATATCTTCTCGTAAGCCAAGCTCTGCCATTCCCATGATTGCATTCATAGGTGTGCGGATATCATGACTCATTCTGGCAAGGAATTCTGATTTTGCGCGATTTGCCAGTTCTGCTGTTTCAGTACGCAACTGTTTTGTGATGTCAGTGATAAAACCCTCTATAATATAGGGCATACCTTCAGAATCCGTTTCAATCACACGGCTACGCACCCAAACCCATTTTTCCGCGCCGTCCTTTGTGACAATTTGAAAAGTGGTTTCCAAGGGCAAACCCACGAACAGGGTTGAGGCTATAAGTTTTTCCAACGAATTGATTTCGTCTGGATGCACGATATCCAAGAATTTTTTAGCGGTATCACCCGCGATTTCCTCAAAAGTGTATCCTGTCAAAGCTTTACAACCTCCACTAACATAAGTAAAGGTGAGGCTTGAGTTATCATTAACACAACGATAAATCATCCCCGGCAGATTATTCATCATTTCGACCGTGCGGCAAATTGTAGAAATATGCCGTTCGGCACCGCTTATGGCAAGGGTGCAATCAAAGTCGTTTGCAGTCCTATCCATTGTTTATGTCCCTCCTAAATAACGGATTTATTCCGATAAACGACGGCGAAAACATGTCGTAAAATAAAAATCGTAGTGCTATATAGATAATATATCACTAAAGCATTGCGAATGTTTCAGCCATTGTGAAAATATTCGTTTTACACCAATGATAAAATCTTGTCAGCGATTTTATTCAGAGGCAATTCATATTGTACGGCTCCTAGTTCTTTTGCGACTTTGGGCATACCATATATGGCAGAGGTTTCTTTGTTTTGGCCTATGGTTGGTGCCCCATGATTTTTCATCATTAACAGACCCTTGGCACCATCACTACCTAGTCCCGTTAATATCACGCCCACGGCATCTTGCCGCTGTAAGTTCGCTACTGATTCAAATAAGACATCCGCAGAGGGAATAACGCTATTTATCTTATCCCCCATAAAACAGTCAACCGCTAGCTTGCCCAAACGATTGACAAGTTGCATATGTTTTCCGGCTGGTGCAACCAATATCTGCCCTTGAGCTAAATAATCGCCTGATTGCGCTTCTTTCACAGAAATATCAAATTTTCCGTTGAGTCGGGCGGCAAACATTTTTGTGAATCCGGGCGGCATATGCAGTACTAAAACTACTGGTGGTATTGACATTGGAAAGCGAGATATAAGCTGTTCCAATGCCTCAACACCACCGGTTGACGCGGCTATAGCAATTATCTTTCGAGTCCCCGCAGATAACACGGCAAATGAACCCCCTTAAAAATCATACCTTGAAATAAGCCACCAGTTGCTTGAGTACTTCTGCCTGTGAGTTAAGCTCTTCGGCTACGGAAGCTGATTGCTCCGAAAAGGCCGAATTGGCTTGCACGGTGTTTGCGGTATGCAATAACACTGTGCTAACTTGGGCAACCATTTCTGCTTGTTCTCTGGAGGCTGTAGAAATGTTATTGATAAGATTCAAAACTTCATTGGCATTTTCCACTAATATCTTAAGCGATTCCGACGTAACCTGGGCAATATTGGCACCATCCTCAACCTTGGAAATGGAATTTTCTATAAGTGCGGTTGATTCGGCGGCGGCAGTTTGGCTTCTGGCGGCTAAATTGCGTACTTCTTCGGCTACCACAGCAAACCCTTTACCATGTTCCCCTGCACGAGCCGCTTCTACTGAGGCATTCAAGGAAAGCAGGTTAGTTTGGAACGCAATGTCTTGGATTACTCTAATTATTTTAGAAATACTTCCAGATGACTCTTTGATTTGCGACATAGCCTCAAGCATTTTTTCCATAGCATTGCTGCCTTCTTGAGCATTGGTGGTTGACCTAACAGAAAGAGTGTTAGCATTGTTAGCGTTGTCTGCAAATTGCTGAGTTTGTCTGTTAATCAGCTCAACAGAAGTATTTAGTTCTTCTAAAGCAACGGCTTGTGCATTGGAACCTGTTGCCAAATCCGTGGCACTTGCCATAATCTGATGCGAGCCTACTAGTACATTGGTAGAAGCCGCTGAAATCTCCTCCAAGTTTTGTCGCAAAGTGTTGGAAATATGGTTAATCGAATTTTTAATTTGCGCGAAATCTCCTACATAAGTGCGCAAAATGGTGCTAGTCAAATCACCACTTGAAATGGCGGCCAATACTTCCGCCATCTCGCTAATATAGCTTTCCAAAATTACAATGGTATTGTTGACAGATTCTTGTATGGAAAGGAAATCGCCGGTATAGTTGCCAGCTATTTTCCTACTAAAATCACCTTTGGACAAATTGACCATAACGTCTCTTATTTCTACTACAGGCGCGTCTACAGCTTCAGCTATATCGTTTAAGCCCTTCATAATTTTACTCCAACCGCCTTCGTATTTGCTGGCATCAACGTGAAATGCTAAGTCCCCCTTTTGAGCCGCCGCTATAACCATTGATTCTATTTCTTCGCTTACATTTGTAAGGTTGGCCATAACTGCGTTTACTTTTTCGTTTAATATAGCTTTTTTACCTGGCATTTGTTCAAATTTAACATCAAAATCACCTTTGCTGATACTGTCCAGTATTCCCATAAGTGAGACCATATCATCGACAAATTTATCTGTAAAAGTGTTGATGCCTTCAACCATCTCTTGATATCCACCATGATATTTGGTGGTGTTCATTCTATATTCAATATCGCCTTTTACATTAGTTTCATGAGTAAAATGCGCTAAATCGCTTGTGATATTTTTTATAACATCTACTAGGTGATAGATATCTTGAGTTAAAAGACCTACCTCATCTTTGGTAATTTCAGCTTGGTTCATATTTACATTTAACTTACCATCAGCTACATCTTCCACCAAGGATACCAGTTTTCCAATAGGCTTGTCTATGGAAGTAGAAATAAGCAACGAAACAATTATACCAAGTAACAAACCAGCAATAGCCAATATTGTTATAAGGGTAAATGTTAGTGCAGTGGTAGCATAAAGCCTTTCTTCTATATCATCCATATACGACTCAATAAAACTATATATTTCAGAAAAGCGGTCGTTTGCACGTTCGACTGTTGGTACAGCCTCATGTGTAATAAGTATGGTATTGATAGCGTTGCCCGCTCTTGCGGCCTCCATGGCTCGGGTTACATAGTGGTCTATATAGTGAGACATATCATTTTCCAGCAATAAAAGCCGTTCCAACTGTTGGGTTCTGCTCTCCGGGTCTATGCGAGTGTCAGCACCTAATGAGGCGCGGAAATCACTAAAGTATGAATCGATACTTTCCCGTCGCTCCTGCAATTGGTCTTCTTGGGTGATAATAGCGACATTTCTTACTTCCCAAAGAGGACTTTCGTTTGTGTACATGGAAGCGCGGTTCATTATACGCCTTACATCCATCATACCAACTTCAATATCTCGAAGCAAGTTTTTACGGGTTGCTGGATATTGCAACACATATGATGATAGGTCGCGTATTTGAATCAATTGATAAATACTGACCCCTGAGATGACTGTTATGATAATCAATAACAGTGTAAAGCCCAAAGCTAATCGGCTTTTAATTCTCATGTTTCTTAAAAAAGCCATAAAATTCCTCTCCCTTTATCATGCTGTGTAATCTGTCTCCTATAAGCATGATACAACATTACTGAAAAATTTTCTACATGATACGATTGAAGATATACCAGATGTCAAAAATATTTTAGAGCATTATTCCTCCATCTAATCCAATTATTTGCCCGGTTAGGTAGGAGGCTTCCTTGGAGGCGATATATCTTGCCAGACCTCCCACTTCTTCTGGTGTGCCAAAACGCATTAGCGAAATATTATCTATAAACGCCTCTCTTTCTTCTGAAGAAAGGCGTGCATTCATACGAGTTTCTATTGCGCCGCAAGCTATTGCACATACTCTAATATTGGATGGGCCAAGTTCTTGCGCCATAGAACGTGTAAAGGCATGAACGGCTCCCTTGGCTGCGGAATACACCGCTTCGCATGAGGCACCTGTTGTTCCCCATACAGAAGAAATATTTATAATTACTCCTTTTTTGGCACTAATCATATCTGGTATCGCCAAATAAGTTGGTGTTAGTACATTAGTAAAATTATGCCGCATTATATCATCCCATTCTGCGGGTGAAGTGTCAGAAAACAAGCCGAAATGGGCGCGCCCTGCATTATTTACCAATATTTCTACAGAGCCAAAACGATTTGTTATATCTGAAAATGCCGCCTTTGCTTCTGAAAAATTGGACATATCTGCTAAAAATCCAAACACATTTTTATTTTCTTGCTGAAGAATTTTTACGGATTTATCAAGCTGTTCTTTATCTGTATATCCATTTAATACTATCTTATCGCCATTTGCAGAAAAGGCTTTTGCTATGCCAAATCCTATTCCACGAGACGAACCCGTTATTAATACTGTACGTCCGCTCAAACATATCCTCTCCTTTTGCAACGCGTATTAATAGGGTGTATAATATCGCAAAGATTTATTTTAGATGAAGCATTCATATGAACGCGTACTTTACTTTAATTTGCTATTGTACGCGAACGGAGGAACCCATGCAAGCCACCATGTTTTTTATTTTTGTAAATAACTTAACGACATTGGCAGTTTGTATGTTGGTAGGGTATATTGGCCGCAAATGCGGCATTTTTACAGATGTAAATAATGCGGCCTTGTCAACTACCCTTGTTAAGGTGACTTTGCCTTGTACTGTTTTTATATCTATGATGCGTCCATTTTCACCAACATTGCTGATTGAAAGCTTGGCAACACTTTTGCTTTCTGCGGTTGTGTATTTATCAGGGTATGTTTTGGGCGCGTTACTAGCACGAGTTATGAAAGCTAGCCATAGCGAAAAACGTGTATGGCAGTTTTCATTGGTGTTTGCTAATGTGGGGTATATGGGATTTCCTATTACACAAGCGGTTTTTGGTTATGAAGGGTTGATTTATACCTCCATGGCTAATGTTTCATTTAATGTGCTAGCCTTTAGTTTGGGTGTGTATTTGTTTAAGTCGGGCGATGACAGAGAGAATGTAAAAGCAAATATCAAAAGCATAGTGCTGAATCCGGCGTTGGTTGCAACTTATATTGGATTTGTTTTTTTTGTGACTGGATTGCGATTGCCTGGAGTTATTGAGGATGGTGTTGGGCTTGTGGGAAGTATGACTACCCCTCTTTCTATGATATTGGTTGGCTCAATCCTTGCAAAAAATAAGTTACGCTTATTGGTGGGCGACCCTCGCGTTTTGCCTGTGATTTTTTTGAGATTGTTGGGTATACCTGTGGCTTCATTTTTTGTGTTAAGGTTGTTTATTAGCAATCCGGTAATGCTAGGGGTTGTTGTGATATTGGCGGCAATGCCTGCCGCTGCGTTAACTGTTATTTTTGCAGAACAATATAAAGGCGATACCGCTTTAGCTTCTAAGTTAGTCGCACTTTCAAGCGCGCTTTGTTTGTTGTCTATTCCTGTTATTTCGTTGTTGTTGCAATAGACCTCTTCTGAAATCTCATTGCGGCTGGAGTTGATTGCCGTAAATTAGTATGGAACATAATCATTTTTTTCTTGTTGTATATTTATACTCGGCATGTTCAAAAGCGCGAGAATAGGGGTTTAATAATGGGTCAAGGGATGAAATCCCTTGCGGGGGCATGGGTGGAACCCCATGGTCTTAACATACAATCCCAGTAGAGGAGGAATTTTATGAGCAGGTCTTTCAAAATGGGCATAGGATTATTCGCATTGCTTATGTTTATCACACCATTTTTCGCGGCTTTCCGCGCAAATGCAGAGCAGAACTCACAGCATCAAGTCGCCATTGAATATTTATCAGTGGCTGGAATCCTTCAAGGGTTCCCAGATGGCACGTTTAGAGCCGACAACGAGATTACTCGCGCCGAGTTTGTCGCGGTTGCACTGACTGCCTTTGAGGACAGAATCAACGGAAACAATGGAACCAACGGGGCAACGAGCATTTCATTTTCGGACATTTCCGAGCATTGGGCAGAGGATTTTATTATAACTGCAGCAAACATGGGCTATATGGCCGAGTTCGCCGCAGAGGAATTCCTTCCCGATGAAAAAATAACCTATGAACAAGCGTTTGCAATAATCGTTAGAATCATTGACGGCGCGCAGAGTAATTTCCCTGTTGGCTATTTGACCTTTGCAATGCGCGAGGGAATGACAGACAACATTCCAATCGTCACGGGCGAGAACATCACACGTGGCGAAGTCGCACAGATTATATTCAACGTAATTTCCCGCGAACGGTTCGAGGAAATTGAACGGGAAGCTATGGCAACATTGCAAAATCTTGGTCAGCAAAGCCCGGATTTGTTGTACGACCTTGAAACAGGCTTGCTTTTGAGACCTCCTATGCCTCCGTCTTTGCCTGCATCAGTTTACGAGGACCAAGCATTTTCACTTCCGCCTGCGCCTTCCTCACCATCTAGGCAATCTACGCCGACACCACCTCCGACTTTGTCGGCAGAGGTCGGTAGAGGTCGTGGACGACCTGATTCATCCGGTGGAAATCAATTTTTGACAACTCCAGAAAGCGGATTCCTTTCGCCAATTTCTAGCCCGCTTTCCACCTTCGCACTGGATGTCAACACAGCGGCGTATAGTTTTATCAGGCGTTCGCTACATCAAGGCAATTTGCCAAACAGAAGCGTTGTGCGTATCGAAGAAATGATAAATTATTTTTCTTACGACTTGCCGCGCCCAGCCAACGGCGAGACATTTACCGTTACTACAGAAGTTCAGCGCACCCCTTGGATCGAAGACACCTACCTTGCAATGATTGCGCTACAGGGCTATGACATTGCCCGTGAGGATTTGCCGCCCAGCAATTTGGTATTTCTGATTGATGTGTCGGGTTCAATGTTCCCGCGTGACAGGCTTCCGTTGGCGCAACGTGCGTTAAGCCTGCTGGTAGAACAGTTGCGCCCAGAAGATATGGTAACGATTGTGACTTATGCAAGTGGTTCGCGGATTGTGCTAGAAGCCACGCCAGGTGACCAAAAGGATGTAATAAATCAAGCCATTTTCAGCCTGCGGTCGGGGGGTGCTACAGCCGGTTCTTATGGAATTCTGCTGGCATACGAACAAGCACGCCTGAATTTCATAGAGGGCGGGAATAACCGCATTATTCTATGCACAGACGGCGATTTCAACGTGGGGCTTACAAGCCTTTCCGAACTGGAAGATTTAATCATTGAGCAACGGGAAAGCGGCGTGTTTTTGAGCATTTTGGGATTTGGCTATGGCAACTTGCGCGACGATTTTCTTGAGACACTGGCGCGTCACGGCAATGGAAACTACGCCTATATCGACAATCTCAATGAAGCAAAGCGCGTACTGGTTGATGATATGGTTTCCACCATTTTCACCATTGCAAGTGATGTGCGCTTACAGGTCGAATTCAATCCCGAGACAGTTTACCGCTATCGCTTGATTGGTTACGAACGGCGTATGCTTGACGACGAAGCCTTCGACCTTGATGACACTGACGCAGGCGAAATGGGCGCGGGGCATAGTATGATAGCATTCTATGAAATTATTCCGCGCCGCGAAGGAGACGCAATTTCCCCAGAGTTGAGGTTTCAAACTACGCAAACAACAGGAAGTGACGAGTTATTTGTGGTGCATTTGCGCTACAACCGCCCCGTGAGCGGCGAACCTGTTCGTCCGCCGTCTGTGGTAGTCCAAGGCTTGACCAATGCGCCACCAAGCGAAACATTCAACTTTGCGTCAGCAGTGGTAGAATGGGCAATGATTTTGGCTGATTCCGAACACAGAGCAAATGCAAGTCTTGATAATGTCCTGGCGCGCGCACTTAGTAGCAGAGGTGCTGATACGTTCGGACATAGAGCGGAATTTGTGCAGTTGGTGGATTTAAGTCGGCTGCTTTTTAGGAATTAATTTAGAAATCCCCATTTTGAGGAGGGAATAGCATGACTAAGCGGAAAATATCCATCCGCATGATTTGCCTTATTGTTGCGGCAACAATTCTCACGGGGACGCTGACGGTATCGGCGTTCAACGGTTCGGCGTATGAGACGGTGAAAAACGCCATTATCGATACCCTTATGCTTGACAATTACACCATTGAAGGCATGGCTGTCATAATTGTCGATGGTGAAGTTTATGAAAAAGAGCCGCTTTTTGCCATTTTGGGAAATGGGCGGGAGTTGGACATTCAGGATGATGACTATTTTACTTTCATCACCAATTTGGCAGACCAGCGTTATCGGCTGACTGTTAGAACAGAAGGAAGCGTGGACAACGAGATATGGTATTCGATGTCAACTAGAAGGGAAAACCGCAACGCTTCTCCCGTTGGAAGTGCCATAATAAGCCCGACCGAACGCTATTCAACCGAATTCCGCTTGATTGAACTCGCAATTGACCTTGTGATAGGCGACCTCAAAAACAATTTCATAATGACCAACCAAGGCAACGGCATACGTCGCATTCAAGGTGCTGTAACAGGGCATCAACTGCCTGAGATTGTTAGAGTGTTTATAGACAGGGAAATTGAAGAAGATATCAACAACAACCGAAGATGGCGCGAGGGTGATTTTGGTCAGCGTGAAGATTACAGCAGTGTACTTGACATGCCTTTAAGAAGCCTTACCATTGACCTTCTGCAAGGTGTGGCGGATGTAGATTCTGACGGATTTATTTCGTATCTTAATGTCGGTGCAACCGCTACCATGACCAATGTATTTAACGATACGCATGTGGTAGAAGTGAATTTTTTTGTTAGATTTACGGAAATCGGCACAAGCAACCCTCAAATTCCAATATCGGGCGCAGAAGAATTGTTCACTGAAAAGTTCTTGCAGGAGATTTTCGATGGTGCTAACAGAATATTCTTCACCCGTGGCGATGATGGCTACATCGACCTCGACAGTTTCACTACCACCCGCCCCACGGGATTATTACGGGAGACGCAAAGACCAGTCATACGATTTTAAGGAATAGGACTAACTCAATAGTAACAAAAAACATAAACAAATGTGGACACAAATGGTCATATGTTTATAACTATTGAGGGGGTTTCAAGCCTAAGTGAGTGCCGTAAAGCGAAAGCATACTGCACGACGAACTACGATTAGCGGGTAAGTTAAAGACGCACCAATGGATGTATGCATCAGTCCATTGCTCTGCGAGTGAGGCAGGATGGCCGACTACTAATGTCCTGTAGTCAAACACCGAATCACATGAACTTCCGTCTGTCATTGGCAAGAAGCAAAGTTCCATGAAAGTGAGGGTGGTCAGAAATGGCTGATTTTTGTTTTGTTATTGACGCTGAAAGTAAACCTTTAGCACCTACGAACGTTAATCGCGGTTGGTACCTTATTCGTAAAAATCGCGCCGCTTTAGTAGAACGTTTTCCAATGGTAATAAAACTACACAAAATTGTAGAAAATCCAAGTTGCAATACAACTCTTGGAATTGATGACGGAAGTAAGTATACCGGTATTGCAGTAATTCAAGAATGTTCCACTAAAAACAAATGTGTATTCAAAGGCACATTGGAACACCGACAAGATGTAAAAAAATTATTGGAACAGCGCGCTAGATATCGTAAATTACGACGTTTCAACAAACGACATCGTAAACCGCGTTTCAGTAATCGTAAAAATAGCAAGCGACTCGGAAGAGTAGCCCCAAGTATTTTACAGAAACGGCAAGCAGTAATCCGATTACTAAACAAACTCTGCAAATGGATACCTATTAACCATATCATCCTTGAGGATGTATCAATTGATATTAGGGCACTTACCGATGGATATAGGCCTTACAAGTGGCAATATCAGAAAAGCAATCGTTTAGACGAGAATCTGCGAAAAGCAACAATCATACGAGATGACAATAAGTGTTGCAAATGCGGAAAAAGAAATCAAGAATTACAAGTACATCATATTGTACCAAAGCGTATGAAAGGTGCTGATATATTAGCTAACTTGATTACATTGTGCGTTAAATGCCACGAAAGTATAAATGGTTGTGAATATGAATTTATACAACTATTCCAAAAAAAGATAGAGGGTCAAAATATACGATTTGATTACGCTCAACATGTAATGCAAGGCAAACATTGGTTAAGAAACCAATTATCAATTCTTGCAACTCTGGAATTAACAGACGGTGGCACAACAGCAAATCATAGGATTGATTGGGGCATAGAAAAATCACATGTTAACGATGCTGTTGTTATTACAGGATTATATCCAACAATCTTGTCACAAAAAGATTGGGATATAAGGCCTAAACGTAAAAAACGCAAAATGAAACATAAGGTTGATGTTTGCGGTTTTCGACATGGTGATTACGCTAAATATACTGATACAAAAGGTGTTACTTGGTCAGGGTATATAACTGCTATATATCCCGATAAAAAGCAGTTTAATTTACAGTGCAAAACAAAACATTTGAAACGGGTTAATGCTACAAAAAGTACATTGTTGGCCAAGTACCCACAATTGTCCATGTTTTAGATAGGAGAAACTTAGTGGGAACACGCCCTAATAAAAAATCATTTATAGCTGTTTTTTACGTTGAACCTTTCTTTTGAATGTATTACAATATATCTACAGCCGAAAGGCAAGTCCAACCCCTGAAAGGAGCTGGTCAATTTTGGTTATTAAAGGGTGGTTCTTGTCCTAACCTTAAAGGGACAACGGAGGCAGGGGGGATAACCCCCTTGTCTTTGTGTTTTTCATTTCTTACTTATTTGTGTTACTATTTTTTACAAAAATTTAGAAGGAGGTGTGAATATGTTAATGGCATTCGTAATTTTTCCGGTTATCAACAGGCCGACAGCACAGACATTCAGGGAGGATACCATTGAAATATGTAAACGCGAGGGATGTGCTTCCACCTAGCCTTCTGCATGAGGTACAGAAATATTTATGTGGGGAGCTATTGTACATTCCCAAAAAGGACACTCAAAAAGCCGGTTGGGGGCAACTTAGCGGGGCACGTTTAAGTCTTAGCCTACGCAATCGGAATATTATAGATGCATACCGCAACGGTGCCACTGTCTACGAACTCACAGATATGTACTGTCTGTCGGAAGCTAGCATCCGCAAAATAATTTACAGCCAGCCAGCGGCAGCGAATTAATTTTGCTTATACTAAAGAGATATGAGCCGTTTTCGTATTGAATTGGTATTGAATACAATTACACAATGACTCGTAAACGCTCTGTGGGGTGTGCGAGAGTGTGCAGATTTTTGCACATTCTTGCACACCCTTTTTAATAGACCTCTTCTGAAACCTCATTGCATTTTGTAAAATCAAATAGTATAATTCGTTCTGAATGGAAAAAAGCTTTCGGCTTATTGCGGAAAATGTTTCAGTTCACAAGTATAGCAAATAAAGTGCAGATTTGGTTTGGTATAGAACCAGGAGGATGAATTGTATTATTTTCTTTCCCTGCTGATGGGAGTACTTATTTCAGTAATGGTTGCCTTTAATGGTGGACTTACGGCAGAATATGGGATGTATTCTGCTACGGTTATTATTCACGTAGTTGGGCTGGCACTTATTGTGGTTATAGTGCTTGCAAGAAGGGAATGGCCATTTGTAGAATTTTTCAAGTCAAGCAAGGGTAATAATAGCTCTCTGCTTGGAGATGATACCAAAAGCCGTGCTGGTTTCGTGTTTTATCTTGGCGGCGCGATTGGCGTTTTAACCACAATATTCCTTAACTTTGCGTTTGGACGTATTAGTGTATCTGCAATACTTGCTTTAGGACTATTCGGGCAAAGTATTACAGGGCTTGTGATTGACCAATATGGGCTATTAGGAATGGCCAAACATCCATTTGCCAAAAGAAAGTTAATTGGGCTAATACTTATTATTGCTGGTATTGTGTCGATGATAAGTAATTTTGAAATAATTGCTGTAATACTAGCATTTGTCTCAGGGGCAACTATTGTTATATCCCGCACCCTAAACGCCAAGCTCGCAGATACGACAAGCACAAATATAAGCACATTTTACAATTATATTGTTGGGCTTGTCATATCTATTCCGGTTTTTTTGATTTTGGGTAGCAATGAAATATCCCTAATGGAATTTACCCTTTCGCCAAACTGGTATATTTATTTGGGCGGTGTGCTGGGCGTCTGCGTTGTTTTGCTAGGCAATATCACGGTTATGAAAATATCAGCGTTTTATTTAACTCTGCTTATATTTATTGGGCAGGTGTTTTCAGGCGTACTAATTGATATAGTCATATCGCAAGAACTATCACCTCGGAACTTAATAGGTGGGGTGCTTGTTACATTGGGGTTAAGTATCAATCTAATCTTAGACAGAAAGAATTGAATGGGCCGTGAAATGAGCTATCCTATTTTTTACAGCCTGAATCTTCCACGTTACTATTTATTCAAACTCAATAGGCATATTAATTTGCGCACTAATATTTTTTCTGAAACTCTCGGTATCTGCCGGAGTTTCTTCTTTTATCACGAAATTTAGCGGTGGTGCCTCTGCTAAACGAAAATATTTTACAAGACCTTCGTTAATTTGCGCTTGCTGATTTTTCACATGATTAAGGCTACCTATATCGCCACATATGATGGTTAAAACACCGTTTTCAACACTTACTGTACACATAGATAGCATTGGTTTTAGTAACATGCTTAACTGTCCACAAAAATCCCGCCATCTGGCTGGAATAGTTGATAGTGGGTCATTATCTGACTCCGTATTAGATACACTTGTCATAGTCGTAGCAACCGAAATCACATCTGAGTTTATCTCATTTGGAATTATCTCATTACTTTTATTTTCTTTAATCTCTTTGTTTTCTTTGTTTTCTTCACTTTTTTCAATATTTTTTCTGATATTTTCAATTTTTGGCGGATTAGCAATGTTCATCATATTAGTAGCATTTGTAGTACTTGGAATATTTGCAGTGCTTACTGTAGCTAAATAACCTCCACCTTCTACCGTCTGTTCCAACTTTGTTAAACGTGCAAACACAGTTTCAATGCGGTCTTCTGATAGTGGATTGCAAAGTTTTATTGTGCAAACTTCTAAAGCCATACGTTCGTGAGAAGAATAGCGCAACTCATTTTGCAATTCAGAAAAAGCCCGGATATATCCGATTATTGTCTCATGTTCCATATCCTTGCCCTGTGTGTGAAATCTTAGTATTTGTTCTGGAGAATAATCCAATATGCCTGCATCGGGGCTAACATGCACTGCCACAAGAATGTTTCTAAAATGCACAATCATATCTGCCGCAAAACGCGACAAATCCCTACCTTCTTTAGATACGGTGCTAATAATTTCCAAAGCCGCCGCTGTATCAAAATTTTTTAACGCCTCTGCATATTCAAAAAGTGCTTTGCGGTCAACGGCTCCAAGCAAAGATTGTACTTTTTGCAATGTTAATTCTTCCTCACCATATAAAGAAAGGCATTGGTCTAAAACGCTAAGAGCATCACGCATTGCTCCATCTGAAACTGAAGCGATATATCGTAAAGCACTTTCTTCTGCTTCCACTCCTTCGGCCTTCATATATGACAAAAGTGTCTCCACCATATCTACCGTGGAAATACGCTTGAAATCATATCGCTGACAACGAGATAGTATTGTGGCAGGAATCTTTTGCGGGTCTGTAGTGGCCAAAATAAACATTACATGAGGGGGCGGCTCTTCCAATGTCTTGAGAAGAGCATTAAATGCCGCCGTTGTCAACATATGTGCTTCATCTATAATATACACCTTGTAATTTCCTTCTGTAGGCGGATATTGCACCTCATCCCGCAAATCACGGATGTTATCGACCCCGTTATTGCTAGCTGCATCTATTTCTATTACATTTAGGTTACGTTCGGCCAAAATTGCTTGACAAGTTTCGCAAACATTACAAGGTTTGTTTGCCTCAGTGCAGTTTACAGCTCGCGCAAATATTTTTGCAACAGAAGTCTTGCCAGTCCCACGTGTGCCACAAAATAAATAAGCGTGGGAAATATTCCCGGCATTTAACTGATTTGTTAGTGTGCGAACAACATGAGGTTGCCCAACTACATTACCAAAATGTTGCGGGCGTTTTTTTCGGTATAGTGCTGTATATGACATGATTTATCATCCTTTTTAACATGCCGCGTCGGCACAAATGGTTTATGAAAAATTTCACCACGAGCGCGAAGGCTATCGGCTATTTTTCACACTTATCGCTTCCCTAGGGCGTGTTCCCACTAGCTTCTTCAGTAAGAACGCGTCCTAGAATCGTTTCTCTTGTGTATATAATATTACTAAATTTGCCACATTGGTACAAGCCGTACTTTTTACTTTCTTTTTGGAATGGCATTTGCTTGTAAGAATGTGCTATACTATCTTGGAATATTTCCATGGAATACTTCCATAGATTCTAACCACATTATTAAGGAGTGTAATTGCAATGCCTTCTACAAAAAAATCTTCAAAGTCTTCTAAAACATCAAAAACGTCGAAAGTGTCAAGAACATCAAAAAATGCTAATTCTTCAAAAGTGGTCAAATTCCCAAACATGCCCTCCGAACGCTTGTTTGTGGGTATTATACTATTTATTGTTGCAGCAATAGTACCGATACTCGTGCGTTTGAATATGGTTTATGTACCAGAAGAATTTCTTTTTATGCATCCACATGGACTTGCAATGGATGTATTTTCCTATTATAAAGCTTGGTTGTTGGTTGCCTGTGCCGGAATCCTTTGGTTTAACGGAGCAAGTGAATGGATTGTTGGTGGAAAGCCTATTTCGGAAATTGTGCAAACCCTTAAAAATTTGTGCAAAGACCCAATTGTAATATTATTGGCTGTGTATATGTTTTTTGTGCTGATTTCAAATATTTTTTCCCATTATACGCATACGGCACTATTTGGTGTCACTGACCGTAGAGAAGGCTTATTTGTGCAAATAGCCTATATTACGGTGTTTTTTGCCGCAAGGATGTATGTTAAGGGAAGTTTTAATGCAAACATGATACTTAAAGGCTTTTTGTTCTCGTCACTTATTATGGGGATAATCGGATTCAGTCAGTTTATTGGTCATGACCTCTATGACACACCTCTTTTACGTTATTTACTTACAGGAGACAGGGAACACGCTTTTGCCATTAGATTTGACTTTGCTTTTGGGACTAGCCCTAATCCTAATACTTTTGGGATAATTACCGCTATTATGTTCCCCGTACTGCTTGCGGCCGGGTTTGCTAATCCGCGCAGAGGCTGGCAAGCGGCTTTTTTGTCGGTAGGGGTACTTATAATGATTAATGTAATAGCAAGTCGCTCTGTGGGGGGCTTTATTGGTGCCAGTACAGCTATAGCGGCGACTGCTACTACACTTGTGGTACGCTGGATATATCAACGACGTGTTCATGCCATTGAGAGCAGGACTGAAAATGAAACAAAAAGTGGAGCAAAAAAACGCCCAATTTCCCTTTGGGCGGCTTTAGCTGTTGCAGTAATTTTATTTGGAGTTAGCCTTGGTGCGGTTGTTGGACATAATGATTTAACTTTTACTTTAGGACGCATTGCAGATATTTTTAATCCGCCGGAACAGCCTAGATTCGCCTTTAATAATAACACGTTTACTGTAGAAGAACGGGGTGTGGTATACCATATAACCTTTCCGCTAGATAGTGGGCAACCTATTGTTGAAACTGTAGATAGGCTCCATATTGAACCTCGAATCTCAAATGATGCGGGTGGCGTCGTTATTGACCCCATTTTTGTTTACGATATACCTGGTCATGGTTATATACAAATCCAAATTCAAAATGCAATCTATAGTTACCGGGGCATTTTCTTTACCATAGAAAACAACCGATTGTATATGACTAATCGCACCGGAACTGTACTAATTGACCCTGAAGTTCCTGTGCCATCTTGGGGTTTTGAAGGCTGGGAATCTTGGGGAAGCGGACGCGGGCATATCTTTTCTCGTTCGTTGCCATTATTGCCACGATATTGGCTGGTTGGAAGTGGTTCGGATACTTTCTCGTTGACGTTTCCACAAAATGACCCTATTGGAAAACTCATAGGCCATGGAATTCCCAATATACATGTGACCATGGCGCACAATATGTATTTGCAAACGGCTATTACTACTGGTTTGGTATCTGCATTAGCACTTATAGGGCTTTTTGGGTACTATATCATCACCACTTTTATTTCACTGGTGAAAGATAAAGGGGAAGATGTATTTGCTTTCCGGCTTAGGGTTGGGTTGCTGGCATCAGTTAGTGCCTTTTCTGTATCATCTTTGTCAACGGATAGCACGGTTTCTTCCACACCAATGTTTTGGCTTATTATAGGAATGGGATTTGCTATTAATCGTTGGTATACTACTTGAGGGAACAAATTGAAAATACAATGTGAGGATTTTTGTGCAAGTGCAAGGAAGAACCGACGACGCTTGCTGTAGGCAAGCTAGGAGGTGCTGACGTAGCAATTGCGCAAAAAGACCACATTGGATTCAATTTGTGACCGAAAGTAGTATACATTAAATCTGAGGTGTAGAAATGCAAAAAGACACGCGCATACTTTTATATGTGGCATGTGATATTCTGTTTATTAATTTCGCGCTGGTGATTTCTGTTGCCCTGTGGTATAGGGGATTTATTCCTGGAGCGCATTTAGAAGTACTAAGTGTAACCCCTGAGGCTTGGCAATGGCTTTTATGGATGGGCATTGCGGCCACTATAATCAATGTTGTTGTACTTGCTTGTTTTCGGCTTTACAATAATTTGTGGACTTATGCCGGAATTGACGAATTGCTGAAAATCTTTCTTGCAACAGCATTGACCGTTCTAATTCTGTACGGTCTGGATGTGCTGATTTTCCATCGTATTGAAGTTATTGCGCGATTCGTCTTTGTAATGGCATGGGTTATTTTGCTTGTTCTTACCACTATGTCGAGATTGGGAGAACGCATGTTACGTCGTTTTGCTGTGACCATAGGGTTTATGTTAAGTAGCAAAAAAGGGTACAAGCGTGTAATGATTGTGGGCGCGGGTTATGCGGGATTTGAACTATTGCGCAATATGCTTCATGCGTCAGTACGTAATCGTGTGCCGGTTTTGATAGTGGATGATGACCCTGCGAAACATAACGCACATATTATGGGTACACGTATTGTAAACGGTATTGATAATATTCCGTATTTGGTTGAAGCCTATGAAATCACAGAAATCACTATAGCTATGCCAGAGGCAGACAATGCAGAACTACGGCGCATCTTGGAGTTTTGTACGCAAACAAACTGTCGCCTTACAATTGTCCCCCCCATTAGTGAAGTGGCAGGGGTTGACCAAGGCTTGCGAGAAGTAAGTATTGGGGATTTACTGCATCGTGATGAAATTAGACTGGATACCAAAAATATACGTGCCTATATTGAGGGTGCGTGTATTTTGATTACAGGTGGGGGCGGTTCTATTGGTTCTGAATTATGCCGACAAATTATTCAATATGACCCGCGACGCATTGTGATTATTGACATTTACGAAAATAACGCTTTTGATTTGATGCAGGAGCTTTCTGAGAAGTATGACCCCAATATAGTGGTATTTCGTGTGGCCTCTATTCGCGATAAAGCACGTATGGAAGAAATTTTTGCAGAATTCAAACCAGATGTTGTTTTTCATGCGGCGGCACATAAGCATGTTATTCTTATGGAAGATAGCCCGGCAGAAGCTATTAAAAATAATGTTTTCGGCACATTAAATGTAATACGTGCGGCCATTGCCAATGATTGTGGACGTTTTGTACTAATTTCCAGCGATAAAGCCGTCCGTCCAACAAATATTTACGGTGCCACTAAGCGAGTAACTGAACTGGTAATGCAAAGGGAAGCGGCAAATAAAAAAGGCCGTACACAGTTGTCATCGGTACGATTTGGAAATGTACTAGGAAGTCGTGGAAGCATTGTACCAAAATTTAAGCGTCAGATTGCTCAAGGTGGGCCAGTAACTGTATATAGCACCGAAGTCGAACGCTTCTTTATGACTATATCAGAAGCCTGTCAGTTGGTACTACAAGCAGGTGGACTGGTAGATGATAAAAATAACGGACATGTGTTTATTTTAGATATGGGCAAGCCTGTTAATATTGACGATTTGGCGCGTAAGCTTATTCGTCTCTCAGGTTATCGTCCCGATGAAGATATCAAAATCATATATACAGGACTTTTACCGGGCGAAAAAATGACAGAAGAGCTGGTTTTGCCAGGTGAAAAAACAAGCCTACAGTTAACTCATCACGATAAAATATGGGTTGCACCCCCAGTTGCAATGGATTACGCCGCATTTGACGCACATATTGACCGATTATTTACCTTTGCGCAAGGCAACCCAGAACGAATAGGAGAGGCTTTACAAATGATGGATTTGCATTATGAGCCTACTGAGATTAACTCATAACTGTAATATACAAAGGGGTTACAATAGTATGAAAAATATTTTACAAGATATTCATCAATATAACAGTACTTTGACCATATCACAGGTTGTTACCTTCCTTACCCGCAGAGGGTTGGTGATTACTAAGTCAATGATTCAGAACTATGTGCGGGATGGGTTGTTGCGCCCTCCTGTAAATAAGCGTTATTACACTCACAAGCATTTAGCAAATTTAGCACTTATTGATTATCTAAAAAAATCCTATGAAATGTCGGAAATACGCACAGTATTAAAACCGTTTATGGACGATGAAGGTATTTCAACTGAGATGTATCTAGCTTGGGTAAATAAAACGGAAGAACTGGCGGCGCAATGGCGGACACAAGTTGCACCGCTTTTTTTACATACCCAAGAAGCCAAGTTATTGTTAATGGCTCATAGTGTAGATATGAAGGAGGTTTTTTAATGAAAGTAGTGAAAAAGAAGAAGGTCGGCAATTCCATTGAAGGGTCTAAAGCGAAAAAAATGCTGGAGAAAACGCTTGATACAATACTTAACGCGCCTGCGTTTACAGACCCTGCGGCAGCGTATTTGGCCAATCTGGAAGCTATCAATTCAGTTCATGAGGAAGCTCCTGTCACTCAAGAACAATGGGAACTGCTGTATGAAGTAGCAAAAAACATCAAAGCAATGGCACCATGGAATTTTCTACACGAATCTGAACATATAAACATTCTTCTGCCGGGGCGCGACGAGCCTATTACTATCGTAGTTATGGGAAGTGGCGAGATGACTTTTGGCATTGGTATTTTTCCTGGTTATGATGCTCTAAGAAGATTAGAAAAAATGATGGAACTTGAACTTGAAGAAGATGGCATTTCAGCGGCTTTTGAGCAACATTGTATCAATCTATATTTTGGAAATCGTGATGAATTGGAAACTGAAGATAAAAACGTAATTAAGAAACTAGGCTTGAAATTTCGTGGAAAAAATGAATGGCCATATTTCCGTTCAATGAAACCTGGTTTTATGCCATGGCATATTAATTATGATGAAGCCGAACTCGCAATAGCAGCTCTACAAAATTTTGCTATGGCATTCCTTTCCTATGCAAAAAAAGAGGTTGAAGTTGATTTTGATAATGGGGAGACTTTATTACGCTTTTATGATTCAGAAACTGAGTATTGGTGCAATGTTGCTATCAAAATGCCAATAGCACCCACTGTGCTTCCCAAACTGATAATAAGTGATGAAATTCTCACCGCTAAACTTAAAAAGAAAAAGAAAAACCGGACAAAACTTGGATTTGCCCTAACATATTTTCCAATGCCTATTCAAGATAATGAAAAATTTAGACCCAAACTGTCTCGGATAGCACTATTGTTGGATTTGAAAAGCGGCGCGATAATAGACCAAGCCTTAGATACAGAGTTTGATAGCATTGAAAATGCAGTTGTCAATTTGATTACTGATTATGTTGAAAATAACGGTAGGCCAGCATCAATTGCCTTTTCTGGCGAAGAAGCTAGAATCCATATTGAAGACTTTGCAACAAAAATTGGCGTAAAACTTGAGGAAAATGAAAAATTGGCGGATGTAGGCAACTTGCTAATAAGCGTTATGGAAAGCATGATGAATTCTGATCTTTTTGATAACCTTAAAGATTTATTTGATTAAAACAAATTTCGGGTCTTTCTAAAATCTAAACAAGTTTCACACACTACCATTTCACTCGGGTGACTTATTGTTCTCTTTTTTCCACTGTTATCTGGTATAACCACAGGATTTTAGAAAGATCCCATTTTGTGGTATAGTGTCATATAATTACTTCCCCACCTTTTGACCGCATGTGCAGTTTTATCGGAAGAGCAATAATATGATTCAGTTAAAGTTAAGGATGGTTAATATCATGGCAATTATAGGAATAGATTTAGGTACAACAAACAGTTTGGCGGCATATTTTCAAGATGGCAATCCGATTATCATCCCAAATGTATTTGGCGAACATCTTACACCTTCAGTAGTAAGTTTAGATGAAAACGGTGAAGTTTTTGTGGGACGCATAGCACAGGAACGTTTACTCACTCATCCAGAGTTGACCGCTTCGGTATTTAAGCGGAGTATTGGTTCACAAAAAACTTATAAACTAGGAAATTCCACATTCACCCCCGAGGAACTTTCTGCAATGATAATCCGCAAACTTAAAGAAGATGCAGAGGAATTTTTGCAAGAATCTGTTGATGAGGCGGTTATTAGTGTGCCTGCTTATTTTAATGATACTCAACGCCGCGCAACCAAAACTGCCGGGGAATTAGCAGGCTTAAAAGTAGAACGTATTGTTAACGAACCCACGGCGGCGGCTGTAGCTTATGGATTACACAGTCAAAAAGATTACACCAAATATTTAGTTTTTGATTTGGGTGGTGGTACATTTGATGTATCCATTTTGGAAAAACATGCACAAATAATGGAAGTACGTGCAGTAGCTGGAGATAATTTCCTTGGTGGCGAAGATTTCACAGATGTATTAGCAGATTGTTTTTTGCGACACCACCAATTGGAGCCAGAAAGCCTTAGTTCAACTGCTAGGGGTATTTTGCGTAAAAGTGCTGATACTGCCAAATGCGCATTCGGGAACGCTCGCAAAGTAACAATGTCCTGCGTTTTGGACGGCGAAAGCTATTCTATGCCTATTTCAATAGAAGATTATGAACGCGATTGCGAAATGCTTTTCACAAAGCTACGTAATCCAATTAAACGTGCATTAAGTGATGCTTCTATTCAGTTGCGGGATATTGAATCTATATTATTGGTTGGTGGTGCCACAAAATTACCACTAATCAAAAGTTTTGTGTCCAAATTACTAGGACGGCTTCCAGCCGCGCATATTGACCCCGATGAAGTTGTGGCTATGGGTACGGCAGTGCATTCTGCCTTAAAGCAACGCAATAAGGCGATTACAGAAATTGTGCTTACAGATGTGTGTCCTTTTACATTAGGTACCAGCGTCTCATTATATAGACCCGATGGGTTTTATACCCCTGGCCATTTCTGCCCAATAATTGAACGGAATTCTGTTATCCCCATTTCTCGTTCGGAGCGGATGTGTACCGTTTATGACAAGCAAAAGACCGTTACTGTGGAAATTCTGCAAGGCGAAAGCCGCCGCTCCAGCGAGAATATACGACTAGGGGAGTTAAATATAAATATTCCCGAAAACGCCGCTGGTGAAGAGTCTTTTGATGTAAGATATACCTATGATATAAACGGTATTTTGGAAGTTGAAGTAACAGTGTTGTCCACTGGAGTTAGTGAAACATTAGTTTTGGAAAAGAATCCAGGTATTATGTCTAAAGAGGAAATAGCTGAAAAATTGGAGGCTTTACATGCCTTAAAAGTTCATCCACGCGATAAAGATGAGAACCGCTTCTTGTTAGCCAAAGCAGAACGGCTTTATGAAGAAAATATAGGCGAAGTACGACGAGTATTATCTCAAGAAATTATACAATTTGAAGCCCTATTAGAGCAACAAGACGAACGTGCTATCAGGGATTATGCAATTCATTTTTCAGAACTTCTAAAAGATATAGAACAGGATTTTTAGTTTTTTGATAATTATTTTTGATAAATTTTATTATACCAGATGTCAAAGGAGGAACCATTTTGAATCATTGGGACATACTAAATATCCCCCCTACTGATAATAAAGAAGCTATCAAGTCAGCATATATGGCACAATTGCCCAAGTACAACCCTGAAGATGACCCCGACGGGTTTGTGCAGTTGCGTATAGCCTACGAAGAGGCATTAGGCGAGGCAGACTCTACTCAAGAAGAAGATTTGACCCCCACAGGACTGTTTGTAAAACGAGTATCGGAAGTATATTCCGATTTTTCGCAACGTTGCGATATTGAAATATGGAAAGAATTGCTTAAAGATGAAGTTTGCGTGCGTATTGACTTAATGGAAGAAACTCAACTCAAGTTGCTTGCTTTCCTAATGGGAAATCATTTTCTGCCTAAAGATATATGGATGTTATTAAGTAACCATTTTGACTGGTCTTCTGAGGCGGCAGGATTAAGGACATATTTCCCTGAATTGTTTATTATCTTTATAATGAACCGTTCCTCCCCCAACTCTAGTGAAGGCTTAAAATACAGTCTGTTTAAGCCAGGATATGAAACTCAGGATTACGACAACTATATAAATTCGTATCATGAGCTGGAATCTGTAATCAATTCCTTTAATATCGAACAAACAGAGGAAATAATGAACGAAATGGATGACCTGCTAGTTTCTCATCCCTATCTTGATTTGCAGAGAGCGCGTCTTCATCTATATAAAAATGAATATAACGACGCTCTGGATATTTCTGCGTTAGTTTTTGAAAAATTGCCCAATGATGTGTTTGCGCATCATATTTATGCTTTGTCATTGCTATATACCGGAAATCCTTCCGAAAGCTTAAAACATTTTCTTGAAATAAGTGAAAAACACCCTAATAGTGATTCAAAAAAAGGATTAGTAGATTGTTATATTGCCCTTAAAGAATTTTCAAAAGCCCGCGACATACTTTCTGAAGTTTTGAATGAAAATCCTTATGATGCCTATGCTGGCCCAGCCTACCATTATGTAACAGCTCAGCTTAGTCTTTCGTTAAAAGCCAAGTATGAAGAAGGTGACAAAAGCGTCGCGTCTCAATTGATTGAATACTGTTTGGACACTTTCCAATTTGATAAATGTTTGGAAATATGTTTGGACATTTTGTCAAATGAAGAAGAAAAAAACAATCAAAGATACCTTATTATTTTAGCCGAATGTTATTCCTCAGTAGACCCTGAAAAGGCAATCGAATTATATGAGTCTTCGGCCATTATACTAGAGGATGAGTTGCAACCCTATGTTCCATATGTAAACGCTCTTTTGGCCGCAGAACGACAAGAGGAAGCTTTAACAATAGCAGAGAAAGCGTTAGCGAAAGAAGTAAAAGAAGTGAATACTGACAATATGGTCAAAAATGCACGTCTTAAATTGATAGAATGTAAGGCCACTTGCTATTTTCAGTTGGAGCATTTTGATAAAGCACTGGATTCTTTGGATGAAGGATTAAAGATTAGTCCCAACGATGCCCAGCTTTACCGTCATAAGGCACGTATCTATCAATTGAGGGGACGTTATGGAGATGCTATTGAACATTGCGAGAAATCCCTTTCTATTTATCCCTTTCACACTGAGCCTTATGTTATAAAAATGGAAATTTATGAGGAAGTGGATCATCCTGAAAAAATGCTGGAAGTCGCCGAAAGTGCCGAATTAGCTGGTTATGAAAGTCCACGTATTTTATATTACAAAGCTGTAGCTTTGCGCATGTCGGCAAAACTAGATGAAGCTCAAAAAATTATAGACGAGCTACTAGAAGCCGAGTTTGATGAAGGCAGTAAAGATTATTTCTATACGGAGGCTGCATATCTTTGCGAAATAAATGAAGATTGGGAACTTGCCAATGAGTATATGACAAAGGCAATGGAGTTGAATCCCTATGTGCTTGACAGATATTTTCATTTTGGTTACCAATTTTTGCAGTTGCATAAGTATGATGAAGCAGAAGAAGCATATAAACGGGCAATCGAACTTTTTCCTAAACACTCATCAACCTATAGTTTTTACGCCCTCTTTTTGCGGAATCGCAGTCGCTTTGAAGAAGCAATCGAAATGTTTAATATCGCCATGGAAAAAGACTCTGGACACACGACTTTTCATGATGAAATCGCTTATTGTCTAGGTGAATTAAAACGCTACCAAGAGGCCTTAACTATTTTGAACAAGGGAATAAGTTTGTCAGTACCTAATATTGGTTCGCTTTATTTTAGGCGCGGTAAAATTTATGAAAAAATGGATTATTTTAATGAAGCTATTGAAGATTTTGAAAAAGCCTTAGAAATAGACGGTCATAGCACATTTCCAACAATCTACTCTGATATAGGTTTAATATATGATTACAACTTAAATAATGCACAAAGAGCCATGGATTATTATCTTAAAGCAATCCTACATGATGATAACCTTGCAGAAGTGTACAAGCATATTGCAGATTTGTTTTTATATTTCAAAAAAGATTACAAAGCGGCTATCAATTATCTCGACCTCAAGATAGAATCTGAACCAGATGACCCTCATGCTTATGTATCACGAGCGCGAGCATATGTAGCTATGAATGAGGATATGCTTGCCCGCCGCGATTTTGAATATGCTCTGGAATTATATGAAAAAAAGAGTGAAGAAGATTCTTCATCTTGTTATGAAGTATATAAAGCGTCCTGTAAATTGGGATTAGGGCATTATGATGAAGCAAAAGAAATTTATGAAGCTATGATAGATACCCCAACCAATGACCCTGAGGCATGGTGCGATAAGCCCCGTTGTGATGTATGTCTTTATGGACTAGGGGCAATTTGCGAAAAGGAAGGGCGCGTTTCTGAGGCTGCCCAATACTATAAAGAGGCAATTTCTATTGCAAATTCAGTAAGGCATAATGCTGCATTAGATGCATTGGACGCGCTAAAATAGGACGATGAAATTTTATTTTTGGATTTGTTTTTGTATAAAAAAAGAGCAAAGTACACTTTTGTGTAACGTTGCTCTTTTCTTTAGTTTTACTTGCATCTTATACAGCGTTTTGCTTTTTCAATAAGAGTCGCTCACGCTCGTGTTTGCGGCGTGCGTTTTTAAGTGCTTTCATTTGATTCTTACGCGTAGCTCTATGCTGTTGTTTGGAAACTTTCTTGGAAACCTTGGTTGCACTCGCCATTGATTTTTACCTGCTTTCTGAACAGATTTGGATTGGGTTGATTGAAACCGCTTATTTCAAAATTATAGCCTAATTAACAAACTTATTCAAGCGGATAAATAATATGTGGATAAATAAATACGAAGCAAGCCCAGTGAACGGGTTTCATTCACCTAGCTTGCTTCATAACTTACTTATTGGTATTTTGCAAAAAACAAACTACAAAATAATACAAATTAATCCGCCAGAACCTTCATTGATAATTTTCTGCAAGGTTTCTTGGAATTTCATTTGGGCATCTTCTGGCATACGGAATAGCTTATTTTGCAGACCGTCCCGCACCATTTCGTGCATGGATTTGCCAAACATATTCAAATCCCAAATTTTGTTGGGGTCTTCGTCCATCTCTTGCGTAATGTAGGTTATTAAATCTTCGCTTTGCTGTTCGTTGCCTACTAGTGGGGATATTTCGGTTTCGATGTCAGCTCGTATTAGATGCAGGCTAGGGGCACTTGCCTTTATTTTCACCCCGTATTTTGAACCATGTCGTACTAATGTAGGGCGTTCCAATTTCATTTCATCTGTGGCTGGAGTAACAATACCGTAACCTTTTAGCCGAACTTCTTCCAAGGCATATTTTATTTTGTCGTATTCTTTTTTTGCTTCGGCCAAAATTTTGATTGTGGCAACCAACTGGTACTCTCCAGCAATATCCATGCCTGTTGTTTCGCTCAATATACGGTAGAACAACCCGCTATCTATGTTCGCTTCGATATGTACCGAGCCTTCGCCCAATTCTATGCGGTCTAAATAGGCCTTTTTGATATGTTCGTTTGTTTCCAGTGCTATGGCGCAGTCTTTCATCTCTCGCAGTTTTCCGATGCCATCTACCATGCCTTTTACCGAACGGATAAAGTCTTGCTTTAGCCAGTGGTCGGCACTTAGAGTTTCAATCCATTTAGGAAAGTTAATCCGTACTTCTTTTACGGGGAACTCATAGAGGATTTTTTCCATAATGCCATGAATATCCTCAATTTTAAGCTGGGCGCAATTGACCAGCAAAACAGGTACACCATGTTTGTCCGCTATGCTCTGCCGTAATTCTTCTGCCTCTTGAGAAAAGGGCTTTGTGCTATTAAGTAGAATGATAAATGGTTTATTAAGGGCTTTTAACTCGCGTACTACCCTTTCTTCAGCATCCACATAGTCTTCCCTAGGGATTTCTGAAATGCTACCATCGGTAGTAATCACTATACCAATGGTAGAATGGTCTGTAATTACCTTTTTGGTACCCATTTCTGCCGCTTCTACAAATGGCATACGTTCGTCAGACCATGGGGTACTTACCATGCGTGGCTCGTCCCCATCCAAATGCCCAGACGCGCCTGGTACCAAATATCCTACACAATCAATCATACGTACTTTGAAAGTAAGCATATCATCCAAGTTAATTTCGACTGCTTCATTTGGCACAAACTTCGGTTCGGTGGTCATAATTGTTTTGCCAGCCGCGCTTTGGGGCAGCTCGTCCTTTGCCCGTTCCCGGCCATAGCCGTTTTCAATATTAGGTAGTACAAGCAAATCCATAAAACGTTTGATAAACGTGGATTTGCCTGTACGTACTGGTCCCACTACACCTATGTATATATCCCCTTTTGTGCGTTCGGAGATATCACGGTATAAATCGGTGTACTCCATTGAGAATCCTCCTCCACCAGTAATAACTAAGGTATATTCATTCTATGCAGGGAAGGTTGGAATATGTCACAGGTAATCGCTCCCTGGATTTGCATTGCAGTAAACTGACTAGCTTTTATGTATTGTTTAACTATGCCATACCGTTGCGTTTTCTCCCTAGCAATGACATAATATGCTACACATATTATTTTCGATACAAGTATTGTCCATATTTTTAGAGGGAGGCATCTTATGCCAATTACTGTAACTTTAACTATAACAAAAGGTCAGCATAAGTCCAAACAATTTATATATGACCAAAATGCAGGTTTTATAATAGGCCGACTTAATGATTGCGTTATTGTACTTCCTGAAGACACTGTTTCCCGCTACCACTGTTACATAGATATTGCTCCGCCAGCCGTAATGGTTCGGGACTTTGGTAGTTTGAACGGAACATACTTAAACGGGAAAAAAATAGGCCAACGACCACCTGAAATGTCTGTTGAAGAAGCTTACAAACAAGCCAATAAGCAAACGACAAATGAATTTCCAATGAACTCTGGTGACAAACTTGGTCTTGGTAATGACTGTGAAATTACAGTTGAAGTGTCATATCCTCCAGCTTGTTCAAACTGTTATCAAGAAATAAGTTCCGTTGTTCACAAAAACCAATTAGGGCAACCTCTTTGTGATGATTGCCATATTGCCTTGGAAAAAGGTACGTCTAATGAGCTTAAATGTGATGTATGTGGTGATGTTTTATATGAAAACGAGAAAAGGTTGAAAATATGCGCCCATTGTTTGAAAGATCCTGATAAAGCACTAAGTCATATGTTGTTGCGTGCGAATAAAGGTGACGAGGACTTGGCTGATATAAAGGGTTTCGTAAAGGGCGATAGTTTGGGTGAAGGCGGTATGGCAAAAGTATGGAGGGTAACGGCTCCAGCAGGCAAAGAATATGCTTTGAAGCTGATGTTGCCAAAAACCGAAGCCTTCAAAAGAGGCCGCGATTCATTTGTACGTGAAGCACGTCTATTGCTTCATTTGAAACACCCAAATGTTGTACATGCTTATAGTTTTGGTGAAGTTAATAATGCTCATTATATATTGATGGAATTGTGTCAGGGCGGCTCTGTAGCTCACTTGATGAAAAAGTCAGGCGGTAAACTTAGCATTGAGATGGCAACGGATATCACTTTGCAAGTTCTTGAAGGGCTTATTTATACACATAATGCTGAGGTGCTTGCTACAAATAAAGATGGTGAAGTTGTTAAAGTACATGGGGTAGTTCATCGTGATATTAAACCCGCTAATATATTTCTTGTAGGTGACATGAATAAACCAACAGTTAAAATAGCTGATTTTGGATTGGCTAAAGCATACTCACTGGCTGGTTACTCTGGTTTTACTATGGCAGGTACTGCGGCGGGTTCATTGTATTTTTCGCCGCGCCAGCAAGCCATGAATTATCAGTATGCTACCCCTGCTGTGGATGTATGGGCAACTGCGGCATCTTTTTATTATATGCTTACTGGTTATTGTCCAAAAAATTTACGAAATGGAATGAATCTTTATGATGCTGCTGCTGAGGTGGCAATCCCAATACGTAAACGGGATTCTCGCATACCTAGAGCATTGGCAAGAGTGATTGATAAAGCCTTGATTGACAAGCCTGAAATTGGGGTTCAATCTGCTGTAGAATTCAAAAAACTAATTTTGGGGGCAATAAAATGAATTTCAACTATAGTTTTATCCCAACGGGTCGAGTAGATATTGGCAGAAAACGCCCATCTAATCAAGATACAATTATTATGCTACCAAGTATCGGCTTCTTTGCGGTTTCGGATGGCATGGGAGGGCTTATTAATGGGGGCGAAACCTCTCAGCTTATACAGACGAGCCTTTGTGAAGTTATGAAAAATGTTTCAGTAAAATATGGTAACAATCTTTCTGCTGACAAAGCAAAGAAAGTATTAGTAAGCGAAATAGAATCTATGGCTAAACAAATAGCTGACAAAGGAGCAGAATACGGCAATGGTCGTTTTGGTGCAACGCTTTGTGGCGTATGGCTTGTAAGTGACAAGGCAATTTTTTTTAATATTGGTGATAGTCGAGGCTATATCTTTCGGAGTACAAACAAGAATAAGAATAAAAAGCTTGTTCAGGTAACGAAAGACCAAAACTTAGCGGCGTACCTTGTGGAACGAGGCGAGCTAACTAAGGAAGAAGCGCGTAATCATCCTTCCAGCGCGCAGCTTCTTAAATATGTTGGTATGACACCGCCCCCGTCACCAGTGATATCTACCAAAAAATTAATCTCAGACTGTGAATTATTATTATGCAGTGACGGGCTTTATGGTATGATGCCAAACGCTGAAATAGCTAGATTACTAGTGAGCGATAATGGCAATAAGGTTGACAAGTTGATTGATGCCGCCAATGCTAATGGCGGCAAGGATAATATTTCTGTTATTCACATTGTGATAAAGGAATGATATAACTATGGCTAGCATCTATGATTACGGGCTATTATTCCATAAATGGCATATTAAAAAACGATTAGGTTATGGCGGGTTCGGTGAAGTTTATGAAATATATGAGGAAACAAACGGGATTACTCAGCGTGCCGCAGTTAAGTGTATTCCTATCCCGAAAGAACGCCTTGAAGAAGATCCCACGTTGCTAAAGAGAGTAACTAGTGAAATCGAAATCATGCAAAAACTGAGGGGCGCAAATCATATTGTCATTATTGATGACTATGAAATATTAAAATGGAAGCAAATTAAAGGCAGAAGGCAAGATGAGGGTAAAGATGTTCTTATTCGTATGGAACTTCTCGTCAGCTTGGAGTCCATTCTTAAAAAAAGTATGCTTTCTCACAAAGAAGTTATTAAATTGGGCATACATATTTGCACAGCATTAGAAAGTTGTAAAAAATATAATGTAATTCACCGTGATATAAAGCCCGCTAATATCCTAAAATCAGAGCATAGCGACTATAAACTTGGAGATTTTGGCCTTGCTAGAGTATTGGAAGGTAAAAACTCTTTATCACGTGGTGTAGGAACACTCGGATATTTTGCTCCAGAGGTAGCATTTAACCGCAAGTATGACTTGCGCGTGGACATTTGTTCATTAGGACTTGCTATGTATCAACTCTTAAATAACAACAAATTGCCTTTTCAAGATGAGGGGGATGATTTCGATACACGGCGTATAATTGACCGCGAGCCGATTCCTCCATTGGGCGATGCTATTCCTGACTGGCTTGCAGATATTGTAATGAAAGCCTGTGAATATGAGCCAGAAGACAGATATAAGAACCCAACGAAAATGCGGGAGGCACTTGAGAAAGGCAATAGAAATAATGAATCGGAGCATGACGTTGACCAAAAGCAACAGGTTTCTGAGGTTATTCAGTTACCGCAATTGCCTGATACACAGCCGCAAATATTATTACAAAGCATGACTGATTCACTTCAGCAACAACTTCCTTTATTCTCGCAGGATGAAGTGACTGAAATAATGCGTGAGAATGCTGACATTATAATACTTGCTGAAGCTGTTGAAATACCTAGAAAAGTATTGACTAGAGAGGAAGCGGGTAAGTTAACAGGTGAACATATAGTTATACCACATGGATACACTGAAATTGGTGAAGATGCGTTTAGAGGTCGTGAAGATATAATAAGCGTAAAAGTACCTAATAGCACAACGAGTATTGGTAGATGGGCTTTCAGTTATTGCAGAAAGTTAGCGAGCATAGAAATACCTAATAGTGTGACTAGTATTGGTATGAGGGCTTTCTATTATTGCATAAGGTTAAAGAGCATAGAAATGCCTAATAATGTGACTAGTATTGGTGAATGGGCTTTCAATTTTTGTATAAGGTTAAAGAGTATAGAAATGCCTAATAATGTGACTAGTATTGGTGAATGGGCTTTCAATGATTGCTGGGGTTTGACGAGCGTAACGATCCCCGATAGAGTGGAATTTATTGGCGAATATGCATTTAGAGGTTGTGAAGAACTGACCATCCACTGTTCTCGAAACTCATATGCTTATAAGTATTGCGTAGAAAATTATGTGAAGATGAATAATGGGGGGATAAGATAAACTTCACTCCAGCAATGCGTTTCGTTATAGTTCGCGCTCAAGCAGAGACTCAGAGTGCGGACATGAAAAAAGTATATTCTGAACACATATTTCTAGGAGTACTAAAACTACCTGAGCTATCTGCTTAGGATACTTTTATTGTATTACTTATGTCCTGAAATAGGCAAGATTAGCCTCCCAAAGGAGTAATGTTGAATGAAATTTGATTGGAATCCCGATAAAAATAAAAGCAACAGAAAAAAGCACGGCGTTGACTTCGAGGAAGCTGAAACCGTATTTCAAGATGAAATGGCTCTTGAGCTATTTGATGATGAACATTCTGAAGATGAGGATAGATATATCATCATCGGAATAAGTAGCAAAACAAGGGAACTTATGGTGTGTCACTGTTATAGAAATGGCAATGATATAATTAGAATATTCTCTGCAAGACGAGCAACAAAGAACGAAATCGCACTTTATGAAAGGAGATACGCCAAATGATTAGAGAGTTGACTGAAAAAGATTTTGAACGCGCCGTTAAAAATCCTCATTTTGATAAACTAATGACCAAAGTAGAAGTTGCCATCACAAAGGAGGATTGGGCTACTTTTTGTGAGTATGCAAAAATAAATAATGTACCGCCCGAACTGATTATGCGGAATGGTTTATCTGAATGGGCTAAAGAATTACGTGAAGATGAATAAACGCTCTATTAATACAGTTAGGCTAATTTCACATTATGATAAAGGAATGATAATCCATGGCGGATATTTATGATTACGAGCCATTATTCCATAAATGGCATGTTGGAGGTCGAATAGGTTTTGGCGGGTTCGGTGAAGTTTATGAAATCTATAAGGAATCGCACGGAATCAAACAGTTTGCCGCAATTAAGCGTATTCCTATCACTAAAGAACGCCTTGAAGAAGACCCCAAATTGCTTAGCAGAGTTATTGATGAAATCAAAACTATGGAACGAATGAAGGGCGCGAATCACATTGTTATTATTGAAGATTTTGAAATATTAGAATGGAAGCAAATAGAGGGCAGGAGGCGGGATGAGGGTAGTGATGTGCTTATTCGCATGGAACTTCTCACCAGCTTAGAGTCTATTCTTAAAAAAGGTATGCTTTCTTACAAAGAAGTTGTTATTTTAGGCATACATATTTGCCAAGCGTTAGAAAATTGTGCAAAATATAATGTGATTCACCGTGATATCAAGCCTGCCAATATCCTTAAATCAGAGCATGGTGACTATAAACTTGGAGATTTTGGCCTAGCTAGGATATTGGTAGATGAAAGCTCTTTATCACGTGGTGTAGGAACACGCGGATATTTAGCCCCAGAAATAGCCTTTTATCGTAAATACGATTTACGTGTAGATATTTGTTCATTAGGGCTTACTATGTATCAGCTCTTAAATAACAATAAATTGCCTTTTCAAAATGAGGGTGAAGATTTCGATATACGGCGTATATATGACCGCGAGCCGATTCCTCCGTTAGGTAATGCTGTTCCTGGTTGGCTTGCACAGATTGTAATAAAAGCCTGCGAGTACAAGCCAGAAGACAGATATAGCCACCCGACAGAAATGAGAGAGGCACTTGAGGCAGGCTATAAAAAACATAAAAAAAATCAAATAATTACCAAAATTATGGAAATACCTAGAAAGACATTGTATCAAAAAGAAGCAAATAAGTTAATAGGTGAACATATAGAAATACCGCATGGATACACGGAAATTAGTTATAGGGCATTCTTTGAACGTAAAGATATTATAAATGTAAAAATATCTGGTAGCGTAACGGTTATTGATAGTTTTGCTTTCTCTTCTTGCAAGGGATTAACGAGCATAGAAATACCTAATAGTGTGACTAGTATTGGTGCAGGAGCTTTCTATTCTTGCTCGGGGTTAACGGGCATAGAAATACCTAATAGTGTAACTAGTATTGGTGTAGGGACTTTCTATTCTTGCTCGGGGTTAACGAGCATAGAAATACCTAATAGCGTGACTAGTATTAGTAGATGGGCTTTCCGTTCTTGCTCGGGGTTAACGAGCATAGAGATACCTGATAGCGTAAAATTTATTGGCCGTAGTGTGTTTTCCCGTTGTGATCAACTGACCATCCGATGTTCTCAAACCTCATATGCTTATAAATATTGTATAGACAATAACATAAAAGTGGAGACTGACAACAACAAGGGATAAAATGGATTTCACCCAAGCAATACGTTTAGCGACACATCGAGAAAAGCCACCCAAGGAAATTTGGATGGCTCTTTTTTACAAAAGGGTATATACATATGAAAACTCATGGTATTATTGGAGGAGCATTAAAAGTTATTTCTATATCACTATTATTTGACTTTGACCAAAATGCAAATACATATGAACTAGAATATTCATCATATGCTCTCCCCATATCTATTGATTTCAGGAGAGATTCTTTATCTTCTGGTTTTATAAGCCACCCGCTTAAATCTTCTACATACCATCCTGTATCAGTGTCTAGGAAATCGTTTCCTTCACCGGAATCAAGGATAAATAATTTTCCTAAACACTCTGCTTGCTTTAGAACAAAGTCCATATAATCATCTTCCTTTGACATGTTTTTCTCCTTTCTTATGGCCAAAAGTTCATCTTTTTACTCTCAGATTGTTAATCCCGTATACCAATAAAAGGCTTTTGGACATGCTCCAAAAGCCTTTTGCTATATATGTCATAAGTATTCGTTCTCATTATGGTTCATCTGCTGTATTATACAACAGTAAACCGTTTATAGTTGGTTTCTTTTATGTATTCATCATATAATTCACTGTGTTCGGCCTGTAATCGCTTCTTATCAATATCCTTACGAGTACAATCTGTATAGCTGAGTTTATACTCACCAATAATCATTTTGCTAACTCCGGCTTTGACCATGGCCGCTTTAAGTTCGTCTTCAATGCCTGTTTTAAGGGCTTTTAGTTCATCAATCATTTTGGCATATTCGCGGTATTCACGTATTCTAGGTTCAAGGTGTGTCATACGCACCCTCCTTTTTACTATTACATATACATATGCGCCAAATACTGATTATGTTCCATTAACCTTCAGCTAAATACTAAATAGCTATAGCAAAACAAGCCTGGATTATGGTAGACTAGAAAAGAAATCAGGAATTTACAAAAATAACGAAATTCTAAATAAAACACGTTCATACTAATCAAAATATGCAAAAACACATATTATAGAAATAGGGCGGTTAACATGAGAAGAATGGAAAATTTTCAATTAAGAATGATGGTATCATACTTTTTGCTGGCATTAGCCATAATACTGGCTTTCAACTTAATCGTTAACTTAGATTTGGTTGTGGGCTGGTTTGGTTGGATTTTGAATGTAATGAGTCCATTTATATCTGGATTTGTATTGGCATACTTGCTAAGTATCCCATGTTCCGGCACGGAAAAGCTAATTGAAAAGAGTGGGATTAGATTTTTACAGAAGAACCGGAAGGGTATTAGCATTCTGATTGTATATTTGCTATTCGTTTTCATAATATATATGGCAATAATATTGATAGTACCGCCACTTATCGCAAGTATAATGGATCTTATAAATCAATTGCCAATCTACTATCAACAGTTAGAAGAGTTTATCATTAGCCTAAACGAAGACGATGAACTATTCTTTTATTTGGACTTGGATACGTTTTATGCAGATTTGGCCATTAATTTTGGTATTACAGGCCCTATGGATGTACTTAACTTGATTTCACCTGAGACTTTGCTTACGTATTTAGGTACTATTTTTAGTGGAGCCACTATGTTGTTTAGAGCGGTTCTGGCTTTTATTTCTTCAATTTATTTTTTATTTGAAACTGAAAATTTGGCGAAATTTACAAAAAGAGTAATGATTACATTTTTCCCTGTGAAGGTAAACAAGCAAATTTTCAAATATGCCCGCAAAATGAATGCAGACTTTAAGCGATATATTTTTTGTATAATTATTGATTGCTTGGTGCTTGGTGCCGTGACTTCCCTTATTTTTGCGATTTCCGGTTCTCCGTATGCGTTATTTTTAGGACTAATGCTTGGGGTGCTTAATGCAATTCCTTACTTTGGTTCAATAATCGGTACGATTATAGCAATTATTGTAATATGGCTTACACAAGGATTCACCTTGGCAGCGATTCTTGCCATAGTATTGCTGGTTGTCCAGCAACTGGACGCAAATCTACTACAGCCACGGCTATATGGCGGCTCCATGAAAATAAGCCCACTACTGGTTATTATTTGTGTATCAGCAGGGGGCGCGATAGGTGGCGTAATAGGTATGATTGTAGCCATACCCATTACATCGGTATTTAAGAATATGATTGATGACTTAATCCGCCATAGAGAACGGGAAAATGGCATGATAAGCCGCTCCTTGCAATTGGAAGATATGCATCACTCTTAGAGTTTGTCTAGGATACTATTGGATAAGCTCGGCCAAATATGGTTTGAATCTGGATGACTTTCCAAACTGAGGGCATGTAGATTGTAACTTTTACAAAGTTGTAAAAAACTCCATACTTCTATCTAATATGCCACTTGTACAGGCCAATACCATGCCATAGTTCGTCATTGGTATTCCCGTGCTAGTGGCTTTTTCTTGTCGTGACTTAAAGGCGCGGGAAGTCATCATACAGCCGCCACACTGCACTACCAAGGCATAAGTTGTCAAATCTTCTGGAAAATCCTTGCCACTACAAAAATCAAACTCTGGCTTTACACTTGAATACTTTTCTATGGCTTTGGGAAGTTTTACACGACCAATATCTTCATGGGTGCGGTTATGGGTGCAGGATTCAGCAATTAGAACCCGGTCGGAATCTTTTAAGCGTCTTAATGCCTGTGTACCTTTGTACAAAGACATCAGGTTCCCTTTCTGCCGCGCCATTAGAATAGAAAAGGATGTTAGCGGGTACTCATCTGGAATCAACTTGTCCACCATCCCGAAAATCTGTGAATCTGTCACTACTAAATCCACACGTGAAAGTTCTTCTATTGAGGCAGACAATGTATGTTCTGTTGTAATATGGCAACGTATGTTATTATCCAAACAGTCACGGATTAATTGTACCTGTGGCAATATAAGCCGCCCTTTAGGGGCTTCGCTATCAATAGGCACAACCAGTAGCACCACACTTCCCGCTTCTAGCAATCCTCCTAACAATGAAGGCTCGTCTTGTTGCGTTTTTAGCATTTTTGCTAAATTCGCCTTTAAGTTTTCAATTGATTCTGCCTCATAAATCGACACTGGCAAAATCGTAGCATTATTCATGTGCAACTCTGCATTTGTTGCATTAAGTAAAGAAAGTATTGAAGAAAAATCATCCGTATTATGTTGGTCTGCTTTGGAAAGCACAATAATATAGGGGATATTCCTTTTGTTGAAAATTTCACATGGAGTTAAATCGGCGGCTGGGTCATCGGTAACATATACGGCCAAATCAGTGTTCTCCAACACTCGTTTTGTAGCCGCTTCACGTTCTGCCCCCAAAATGCTTTCATCTGAAAGTCCTGCTGTATCTACCATTACCACAGGCCCATAGGGAAGCAATTCCATAGCCTTTTCAACCGGGTCGGTAGTAGTGCCAGGGGTATCAGACACTATTGCACGCTGTTGCCCCAAAATAGCATTAAATAGTGACGATTTTCCCACATTTGTTTTTCCGAACAGTACAATATGCTTTCGGTTAGATAAAGGCGTACTTGTCATACATATAAGTCCCTTTCGCCAGCTATGATTTTTTCTATATTTCTATCCAGTTGCGTTCTTATTGAGTTTTCTTCCATTTTATCCACTTTTCTTTTAATCAAATCGAATGCTTTTTTCTTTAGCTCATCCGTTCCATAATCCATGGCATATTCAGCCAGTGTCATTAGGGCGTTGGGAAGACATACATCTTTGATATCCCCGCTTTTAGCTAGTTTCATAAACCTATCCCCTGTACGTGATTTACGATAACAAGCTGTACAAAAGCTAGGTATCAAATCTTCTTCCATTAGCCACATCAAAATATCTGAGGGAGTACGCCCATCTTCCAATTGAAATTGAGACAGTTTTTGCTTGTGATTATATTTAGTATCATTTTCCTCATTATTCTCACTATTCGCGTTGTTCTTGTTTATATTTTTGCTTTTTTTGAAATATCCGCCCACTTCTACAGAAGAACCCCCGCTTATTTGGGATACCCCTATTTTAATCAAGCGGCGACGCATTTCTGGATTTTCACGAGTAGAAATAATAATCCCTGTAAACGGCACTGCCATTCGGATTACTGCAATAAGTCGCAAAAATATTTCGTCATCCACCGCATTAGGAAAAAGCGCGAATGACCTAACGCGAGGTGCCGATAGAGTATGGAACCCCACTCCAAAGTTCTGCTCCAAATGTTGGTTATGCAGAATCATTCCAAGTACTTCATAAAAAGGGTCATGCAAACCAAATAATACCCCGCCGCCTACATCATCAAGCCCAGCTTCCATAGCGCGGTCATGCGCCCTTGAATGGAATTCAAAATCCCTTTTAGGCCCACTAAGATGCATCGCTCTATAAGTAGCACGATTATATGTTTCCTGAAAAAGAATATAAGTACCAATATTAGCCTGCTTTAATTGCTTATACCCATCTACATCCAAGGCCGCAATATTTACATTAACACGGCGAATTTCTCCGTTTTCCGTTTTCATGCTGTATATGGTCTGAATAGCCTCCAGTACATAAGAAAGAGGACAATTTATTGGGTCTTCTCCCGCCTCCAATGCTAGGCGTTTATGTCCCATACGCTCAAGTAACTCTACCTCTTGCCGGATTTCTTCCATGCTTAACTTGCGTCGCTTATGAATGTCTTTCATTTGATGTTTGCTAAAACCGCAATATACACATTCATTTACACAATAATCGCTTATATATAGGGGTGCGAACATTACTACACGATCGCCATAGATATGAGATTTGATTTCGCCTGCTATTTCAAAAGCTTGCTTCCAGCCCGTGGCAGAATCCATTGTAAGTAATGCCGCCGTTTCCTGCGGCGTTAGCCCTTTCATTTGCCTGGCTTTTTCTAAAATACGCATTTGCTCGGCTTCGCTGGATTTTGACTCTAGCAAGCCATTAATATAAGTTTCATTTAAGTACAGTGGTTCCATTTATCTTTCACTCCTTCCCCGCCAAAAATGTTAGCCTTTCACTCTTGCAGTGGGGCGGATTAAGGCTGTAATTATCAAACACTTTTATATTTTTGAATCCGGCCTGTTGTGCAAATGCGATTACTGTTTCCATTTCAAATGCCCTCTGGCGGTGTTTTTCTTCAAATGTAATTGATTTGCCATTTGCGTCTTTTGTAAAAAAACATACATTATATTCATTAATGCAGGTATTGATATCATAATGGTTTTTCCATACGTATGAAGAATTTTTAACGGTGTCTGTAAATGTTTGCTCACCTAGCAAATTTTGATATTTGTATGCTGTGTTAAGGTCAAAAATAAAAAGGCCGCCCGGATTCAAATACAGGGCGGCTTTTCTCAAAACTGTCGAAAAATCAGCTTCTGTAAGCATGTAATTAAGTCCGTCACATGCACAATAGGCCGCATCAACGGTACCATACAGCTCCAGTTCTCGCATGTCCTGCATTAGAAACAGAGTGTTGCCTACCTTTGATTGCGCTTCGGCCAACATATCAGGCGAAACGTCAACACCAATCATATCATAGCCTTTACGCGCCATTAGAATGGTAATATTACCTGTACCACAAGCCAAATCCAATATTCCTTCGCCATTTTTAGGAATGCCCCATGCTTGCAGTGCGTTGTCTATGTAATCAGCCCATTCTGCATAAGGCACCTCCGTCATAAAAGTATCATATACATGGGCAAAATGGCGGTAAATATTCATTGTTTTTCCTCTGCTTTTCTACGCTTGGTCATAATACCGCCTATTTTGCCGCTTTCTTTTGCCGTAAGGCTTTTCCAGCCGCTTTCTAAAACTTTATCCAAAAGTCCAAGTTCTTCGGCAATTTCATATTTCATTCTCTCTTTTTTTTGCTTTTCCGAGTTATCCATTCACTACCCGCCTCCAATAACTTATATCATACCCTAAAGTATGGCGGGTTAACAGGTTTTTTATACCAAACGCAAATCTTCGGGTGACTCACGATGTTCGTTGTATGCAACATTAGGATACCCCACTGGAGCCGCCCAATGCACGCTATTTGTAATGATTTTTTGGATTTCCGGCATGTCATAAATGCGGTAACTTTCGTGGCCAGGGGAAAAATAAAAGATTTTTCCATTACCGCGCTTAAATGTACATCCGCTTCGGAAAACCTCTCCGCCTGCATACCAGCTAATAAAAATAAGTTCGTTGGGAGTAGGAATATCAAAATACTCGCCATACATTTCCGATTTAGGAATTTCCAAGTATTCGGCTGCCAAACCCTCAGTAATGGGATGATTATGTTCTATAGTCCAAAGCCTTTCTAACTCACCAGTTTCGCGCCAGCGTAAGCGTTCGGTATTAGTACCCATTAAGCGTTGGAAAATTTTTGCCGCATGAGCAGAATGCAACAAAACCAATCCCATCCCCTGTAATACACGTTGCTGTACTCGTGCTACGACTTCATCTGAAACATCATAATGATAATGATGCGCCCACCAGACCAATACATCTGTATCATCCAATACTTCCTGGGTCAACCCATGTTCCGGTTGTGATTGAACGGCAGTGCGTACCGTGTTGATATTCGTATCTCTTCCAAGAAAATCGGCAATAACAGTATGGATTCCTTCGGGATATGCCTCTTGATTGTTTTCTACTTCATTCCATACAGTGACATTTATTCTCATGCCCGTTTCCACTCCTTTGATTTTAATTTATACCCACAAACGATTTTTGGGAAAACATTGAAAAAACTTTGTGGGCTATATTATAGCCTTATGCGTCGTTGAATATCAACGCTCTCGACAAATATAATTTTCAAAAAGAGCGTTGACAAAGTATATCCATCATAATATACTGTATATACTCAATATACACACTCAAAACACAAAGGAGTGATTTTACTGGATATTATCATTAGCAATAACACCAGCAAGCCAATATACGACCAGATAACAACGCAGATAAAGGCTATGATAATGAGTGGTGAACTACCAATTGGTACACCTCTCCCGTCAATGCGAGCATTGGCCAAGTCAACTCATGTAAGCGTTATTACAGTCAAAACAGCATATGAAAATTTGCAACGAGACGGCTTTATTGAAACCTCCGTTGGGCGTGGTAGTTTTGTGTCGGCACAAAATAAAGATTTTGTACAAGAAGAACAACAACGCAGGGCAGAAGAATTTTTGCAACAAGCTGCCGAAATTGGACGAACATACAATATTCCTATTGATACGCTTATAGAAATGCTAAAAATATTTTATGAAGGAGATGATTAAGAATGAGTGCAATTTTAGAAGTAAATGGGCTTATGAAGAAATACAAAAATTCAGATTTTTATTTGAATGATGTGTCATTTTCAATACCTAGTGGAACGATAATGGGTTTTATAGGTGAAAATGGCGCGGGGAAAAGTACAACAATAGGATGTATTCTTAATACACTTATCAAAGATAGTGGGACAATTAAGATTTTCGGAAAAGAAATGAATGATGATAGCATAGATATTCGTGATGATATTGGAGTTGTATATGACACAAATAGCTTTCCAACACATTTGAACGCCGCGAAAATATCATCTGTTATGCGACATATTTTTTCAAAGTGGGATAATGACTTGTTCACCGATTATTTGAAAAAATTCAAAATTCCCGAAAAACAGAAAATAAAAGGATTTTCAAGGGGTATGACAATGAAGCTGGCTGTAGCCGTGGCACTTTCTCATCATCCTAAACTCTTGATTTTGGACGAAGCAACAAGCGGGTTAGACCCTATTGTACGTGACGATATTTTGGATACTTTTTTAGACTTTGTTCAAGATGAAAACAAATCTATTCTCCTGTCTACTCATATAACAAGTGACCTAGAAAAAGTAGCTGATTATATTACATTCATTCATGACGGCAATATCCTTTTCAGCGAAGTAAAAGATAATTTGCTTTACAATTATGGGGTTATGCGTTGTAAGTCGGCACAGTTTGAGCATGTTGATAAGGAAGATATGCTTGCATATAGAAAGCATGATTATCAGATTGATGTACTTGTTTCCAATAGACAATCTGCTGAAAAAAAGTATAGAGATGTTGTCATTGACAATATCACCATTGAAGAAATTATGCTTATGCTCGTGAAAGGAGTGAAGGAATAATGAAAAAAACGCAAAATCCAATGAAAGGCTTGTTGGTATATTCATTTTACGCCTCAAGTAAAATAATAACAAGTGTAGTATTGTTGTTTTTAGTGGCAAGCATCGTGATTTTGGTACTTGGAGAAATACTACCGTTTAGCTTAGTTGGGGATAACAGTATTTATGGAAGTGCTATAGGTTTCGTTTTGTTTCTTATCCCTTATGTAGTTATGACAATGAGTGGAGATACTACAAACTGGGAACGGTTTCAAATTGCCATGCCCGTAAGCAGAAAACAATTGGTTGCGTCTTTCTACATTAGCGTTATTATTTCTCAAATAATAGCTATTCTCGTTTTAGCAATAATTACGGGTTTATGGCTTGCTCTGCAAGAAGGTATGTTAGATGCAATTATAGCTACAGGGCCTATTTCATTTGCACATGGTCTTGGAATGCCTTTATTTATGGCCGCGCTTCTTTTTCCTCTTGCTATTACAAAGGTTGGTTATAACAATCAATCGACAATTTTTTTGGTTAGTATGTTTGCGTCTGTCATTATATTTGTTGCTGTTGGCTGGATAATTGGCAATATTGATTTATCAACTGGTGGTTCGATGTTACTGCTTTTTGCAACTGGGGCAATTCCCTTTATTGTTTCATTTATTATAACTAAGAGGCTTTATGCTCAAGTAGATTTTTAGAGAGGTGATAATAATGTTAAGTTTAGATGCTTACAAATTGAAATGGATTGCCATTATAGGCATGGTACTTAATCACATGGTAATCGCATGGTGGGATATTCTGCCTATGTGGTTAATGTTTCCACTGTATGCCCTTGGTGGTCTTACCTTCCCTATTATGGGGTATTTTGTAGTGGAAGGGTACAAATATACTTCTAATCTAAGAAGATATATCTTGCGTCTTCTTGTAATTGGACTTATAGCCATGCCTTTTCATATATTAGCACTTGGCGTGCCTTTAGGTGCTGGAAATCCTATGTTTTACCCTTGGCTAAATATTATGTTTGCCATAATTTTAAGCCTACTTGTACTGGTTTTATATGACAAGATAAGATTTCGTGTGCTTTTTTGGTTGATTTATGTGATTATTATAGTGCCGATTTCATTTATATTCTTTGAATGGTATTTTATAGGAGTTACCATGGTACTATTGTTTTACATTATCCCTAATGAAAGCGCGAGACGAATTGTGCCGCCTATTTTTTCGGGAGTTTGTTGGCTTGCTTTTTCCCTTCTTCCGATGGAATTGCCCTATGAACTTATACCAGAAGGCTTTAATCCCCTTATCGCAAATCCAGATTTTATAAATGTAATGTCAACCTTTTTTATTGGCTGTGCTTTGGCGGCAGTCTTATTAAAAGGTTACAATGGAGAGCGTGGCAAACCTATGAAATGGTTGTTTTATGCCTTTTATCCACTACATTTGGCCGTGCTTGCTTTAGGTGCAATAGCGATAGGTTCAATTGATTTAAGTATTTTTGGGTTTTAGAGCGTATCTCCGCTAACTAATGTTTAGGAAATACGTCACGTATCCAGAAAAATAGCCATCCAATGGAGTTTGGATGGCTATTTTATTACAAAAAGGGGTCATGCCCCAAAACCGTGAACGATACTCTTGGAGGTTAAACCAAATTCCAAAATGTTAATCACAAGCCCAATAACAATATCATGCATTAAAACAGACCTCGAATAACATATAGTCTTTCGTGCCAGTCTTTTGATTCTGGTTCTAAAGTTGAGGTTTTTGCGCTCAATAGATTGAGTATTCTTTTTGGAAATGGTGTGCTTTTCTGGGTCAATATTTCTCTCATAACTACCCCAATCGTCAGTGTAAAACATCGTTATGTTGAAAGGTTCAAGTAGGTTCTGCAACTCACGAAATACAACGTCTTTCCTCCTTCCAAACGTGAATGCCAAAACAACCCGTGTGCTGTGGTCAATAGCAACCCACAACCAACGTTGATTCTGCTTATTACCAACAAAACTCCACAACTCATCAAGTTCGGCTTCGCATAATTCTT